>Ga0256837_1000117_pt1 | contig 72512 bp, 68 predicted proteins | sample 4562384metaG_FD_185976 | JGI IMG/M metagenome (GOLD analysis project Ga0256837, IMG submission 185976) | Hydrothermal vent microbial communities from Guaymas Basin, Mexico - 4561-384 | ecosystem: Environmental > Aquatic > Marine > Hydrothermal vents | place: Mexico: Guaymas Basin | collected... | reverse complement strand
TACTTTGATAGTTTACAAATTAATGATGAATACTATATTAAACCAGAGGAGAATGTTTCATAAGGTAACGATGTTGTAGGGAATAAGGTTTTTAAAATTATTGTATTAATTTATTGGGGTAGTATAGTTTTGATAGTACAAAAATTCAAGACTTACAAAATATCTATACAAATCTACTATTTATAAAAAATGAGATTACACAGATAATAGAGAAGGAAGAACTCCTCTCTACCTCTTAAATTTCACTATAATAAACATCACCAAAAGCCAATGTGGCCTTATCAAGATAAAGTTTAAGCTCATTGTTTGTTCTTACCTTTTCATCTTCTGTTAACTCTTTAAACCATAAAACATTTGGTACACTATTTCTAAGAGTTGTACTATACTGTTTTTTATGTAGTTTATATGAGATAGCTCCATACACTTTTCTATGTGCATAACCAGATATTCGAACATCTAAATTATCAAAATTCTCTTTTATATATGCTAAATCTTTTTTTGCTACTACTATTTCATCATCTATATTTTTCATAATAGCATCTATTTTTTCTTGTGGAATAGCTTTCAGCTTACAACTCTCTAATGTCTCTTTTTTAATTCTATTTTTCCATTTAGCAAACTTACCATCTAAACGAGCTAACACTTTCTCTTGGTCATTTACTTGTTCCCATTTTTCTCTTACATAGAGTTTATAGTAGTGAGAAGGTTCAAGAGGATTTATAATCTTTACAATATTTGAAAGACTATAATGTTTATAACTTGGTAAATCTCCATACTCTCGTTGTAAAATCTGTTCTAAAGATAAGATACTATCTATCTGTTTATCATTAAAAATATATAGGTCGCTATTTTGGACTACTTCAGGGGTAAAATTTTTGATAAATTTGTTAAAATCACTTTTAACATCATCAAATATTGTTGTATCAACTTTCATAAATATAAACCTTAAAAAGGGGAGTTATTTTAAATAGGAGGGGTGGATAAAAGAGTTATATATACTCTTTTATCTCTTTAACTAATCTTGCTACTTGTTCTCTATAAGCATCACTAAAATCACCATAGCTCTCACCTTGAGTCTCTTTGATAGATTCTTTCATTGTTGTTGTATTTGCTTGTAATTTTAAAGCACCAATACTTCCTGAAACACCTAAAACATCATGTAATAAACCATTTAATTTATCAAACTCTTCATTAATAACTAAATCATCTACTACATCTGCAATATTTTCATAAGCTTGAATAAATGGAGTTAAACCCTCTTCTTTGTAGAAATCTTCATCACCACCAAAAGTTTCTAAACCTTGTTCGATATTTAACTCTACAAATTTAGATGCAGATGCCGAACTTGTTTCTACAACTACCTCTTCCTCTGCTCCAGCCTCATTTAAAACACCATAAGCATAAAGAACATCATATAAAGAATCCATTTTTAATGGTTTAGCTAACTGCTCTTCCATTCCAGCTTCACGCATCTTACGAATATCATCAACAGCAGTATCACCACTTAATGCAACGACTAAAATATGTTCATAGTTAGGATTGGCTCTAATAATACGCGTTGCTTCAAATCCATCTACATTTGGCATATGTGCATCCATAAGAACTATATGAAAATCACTATTTTTTTCTAAAATATCTAGTGCTATTTGACCATCATCAGCCATAGTAAGTTCCATACCACTATCACCCATTAGACCTTTAATAACCTTTTGGTTAATCATATTATCTTCAGCAACTAAGATTTTTGTTCCTGCAAATATAGTAAGGTCAGCTTTTACTATTTTTCCATGAGCTGGAACATCTCTTTTTGTAACTTTCTTTGCAGTTGTTGATGCTATCTTAATCTCAATAGGAGCCTCTTTTTCAACAGGTGCAGGTTCCTCTTTTGTTACAACCTCTTCAACAATAGGTTCTTGAGTTTTCTCCTCTTTAGGAGCCTCTTTCTTCTTTACTTTTCCTTGAGGAATATCTTTTTTTGTATTTGCCTCAGTAGCTAAATCATCTAAATTATCATTTTGTTTCTTTTTCATAACAAAAAATAAAATAGCAGCAATGACTACAACTCCACCACCTATCATAGGTATCAGTAAATCTTCCATAATCCATATCCTTTATCAGTTTAATTTTTAAAAATTATATATAACTATATCTTTTTTTAGCTTTGTCTATCGTATTTCTTTAAAAAAATAGATATTAACTTTTAAACTGTTACAAAATTTAGATTAAAAACTATAACTAATATCGGCAAAAATTCTATCGTTATCTTTTACAGCTTCCATAAAAACATTATCTCCACCTATATAATCAACTACACCTATATTTGAAGTAACACCATCCATAATATCTATTTCACTCCAAACTCTTACAAATCCACCCTCTTTGAAAGATGAACCAAACATTGTTCTAAGAACTGTAAGTTGTATAGAATCATTAGAAAAAGAGCGAGTAATTCGAACTGCTGTTTGAATATCATCCTTTTCAGAACTTATCTTGTTTTCATAATCAAATATATGTCTATCTGCAACTTCTAATGATAAAACTGTATCTTTTATACCCATATAATCAAACCCTATAAGCATATCTAAACGATTTTTCTCATCTATAACTTGATTATAGTTTATACCACTCAAAAAGGCTACTTCACTTTTAAGTAACCAACTTCCTGTTGCAATATTTACTGCTGAACCTAACATTTGAATAGTGGAAACCTCTCTTGTTTTGGTTACTTGATTTATATGCCATCGTTGGTCAAGAACATCTGCTCCATAAAACGATAAATCCCATCCTGAAAAAACACCATTAAAAGCCAAAGCATACTCTATATTTTCTAAGCTAGAAGATGGTGTATCTAGCTCCATAAATGGTTTTCCTTTTACAGAGGGAAAGAGAGTATCTACTGGAAAAAACTCCCCTCTTGGTGCAGATTCTATCATCACTCTATTTTCGGCAATAATCATTCCTGAAATATTCCAATTTCCAACATAATAATCAAACTTTGCCATACCAACACTCAGTCGTAAATCTTCTATATCTGTCATTCCAGGAGTACGGTTATCAAGTGGATTTATAACATCGGTGATACGAATACTATCTGATTTTCCCCAAACAACAATCTGTCGTCCTAATTTTAAATCTAAACTGTTAGTAAGACTTCCTTCTATATAGGCATCTTTTATCATTATATCTGTTTCATAACTCTCTAAAACATCATCATTAAAATCTGTTTTTGTTCGTAAAGCATAAACACTATCATAATAGGTATCTGCATCTACTTTTAACTTCCAACTATCAGATATTTTATACTCTACATTTACACTTAAAGATATTTGTGCTTGATTAAATCCACCATATTCAACACCATCAACTTTATGTTTTTTATATCCATAGGCTGTTTTAAAAGCTATATCCCCTCCAACTGTAAGAGGAGAACTTTTTTGCACCTCATCATCTACACTCTCTTGTATATTCTCTTCACTATCAATCATCTCTTCACTATCAAACCCATCTAAATCCATATCAAAACTATCATCTGCAAAGGCTATGTTTTGTAAAAGTAGTGTTGAAAGTAAAGATGATAAAAAAAGTTTTTTATTCATTGACTATAACCCTTTTTGAATTGTACGTGTAGTAAAAAATGACTCTTTAAGATTTTGATTATATTTAATATCTGAAAATTTAAAAATAGTTTTATGCAAAGTTTTTTTACCCTTTTTTGTTATCATCTGCATCTCGGTAGCTGTCCAGATACCATCTATCTTTTTTAAACCTTTCACTTTCATATATTTTAGTTTTTTACCAGCTTTTATATAGTTAAGTGCTTGTACTATTACAAAATTATCTTGACGTACAAAAACGATAGATTTAGTATATCCAGTTTCATCCACAGTTTTTTCACTCTTAGGTGTTACTAACATCTGCCAAGTCATATGACCAGCTACTTTTCTCTCTTTCATGATTTTATAAGTGTAATCTTCTACATTTCTTGATGTCATATCAGAGTATGTAAAATCACTTCCCATAAATGATGAACTTTTATCACTTGATGCTATACGTTTTACTTTTTGAAGTTCAGGAAGATACAACCATTGGTCATCATCTCTTGATGAATCTTCAAAATCATGTGTTAAAAATGCAGTATTTTTTACATCAGCTGGAGTTAAAAAGAACATAAGTTTAAGTTTATCTTCACCTTTATCTTTTGTAAAGGTCTTTAAATCTCTTATACGCTTATGACCACTTTTATCTATTAAAATCATCTTCATCTTAGATGTTGAGTTATCTCCATCATCTCTATCGTGAACTTTTTGTGCTATCTCTTGACCTGTAATTGCCATCAAAGAACTAAGTGTTAAACTTGCGAGTAATATCGTTTTTAAAATCATTTTCTTTTCCTTTATATCTATAAAAATTGATTTTAGAAATATAGCAGATGAGGATTAAGGGAACGTTAACTTCAAGTTAAAGGGTAATCTCTAAAAATAGAAATATTTTCCCTTTCCAGCTTTTTTTGCACTATACATCGCAACATCAGCAAAATGGATAAGCTCTTTTTGTGAAGTTGTATCTTGAGGATATGAACTTATTCCTATGCTACATGTTATTTTTATTGTAGAGTTTTCATATTTGATAGCTGTTGATGAAGCTTTTAAGATTTTTTTTGCAAAATCATCTAATGCTTGTTTATCTCCTATTCCTTCAACTAAAAGTGCAAATTCATCTCCACTAATACGAGCAAATGTATCCTCTTTTCGTATAATATTTTGAATATTTTTTGCTAAACTATGTAATACTACATCCCCTCCTGCATGAGAGTACATATCATTAATATTTTTAAAATTATCTAAATCTATAAAGAAAAGAGTTACTACACTTTTTTCTCTTTTAGCTTTACTTAAAGCCTGTTCAACTCTTAGGTCAAATAAAAATCTATTTGGTATATTTGTCAAAGTATCATAATGTGCCAACTGATATAAACTCTCTATCTCTTTTTTTCTAATACTACTTGCATCTAATCTATTTTGTAAAATTTTAGCAATTTTATTGAGTTGTTCATATACGATAGTAATATCGATAGGTTTTAATACAAAATAATCTACTCCTATATTTATAGCTCTTAACAAAGTTTTTCTATCATCAAATGCTGACATAATCATAATCGGCTTATCTCTATCTCTATTTTTTATCTCTTGAGCCATATCTAAACCATCTAAAAGAGGCATAGTAATATCTGTTAAAATAATATCTGGATTTTTTGCCTCATAAACAGCTAATCCCTCCTCTCCATCATAAGCTTGATAGAACTCTTTCACATCATCTTGTAACAATATTTTCATCTGCTCTTGCGCTTCTTTATCATCTTCAACATAGAGTAAAGTAAAATTATTAATTAACATCTTTTTTCCCTTTTAGCACTATTGTAAAAACAGCTCCATCTTTATCATTAGAAACTTTTATTTTTGCATTCATCTGCTCTTCTATAATTGTTTTAGACATATACAATCCCAATCCTGTACCATTTTTCTCTTTTTTTGTTGAGAAGTATGGGTCAAAAATATTATCTATAATATCGGCTGGAATGCCTCCTCCATTATCTTTAACACGAATAGTAATCTCTTCATTTTCCTCCTCTAGGGAGATAACTATTTTTTTATCCTCTGTTTTTTCAATTAATATATCTTTAGCATTATTAATTATATTTATAATCGATTGAGAAAGTGCATTTGGAAAACCAACTACAAAATAAAATTTTGTTTTATCTACATTAAATTTTATATCAATATCATGTGTTCCATAAATTGGTTGTGTCATCTCTAGTAAACTCTTGATAACATCTTTTACATCAAACTCCTCTTCTATCTTCTCTTCTCTAAAAAAATCTCTAAAATCATCGATAGTTCTTGACATTAAATCTATCTGCTTTTTTGAATTATCTTCAAAATATTGCAGTGCATCATCATTGAATTGACCCTTTTTATATTTGAGTAATAAAAGCTGATTTACTAAAGAGAGATTATTTAAAGGTTGTCGCCATTGATGTGCTATCATATTTATCATCTCTCCCATCTGTGCTAAACGAGATTGTTGCATCATCATAAGTTGTTGCTCTCTATTTTTATCTACTTCAGATGCTATTCTTTTTCGTAAATCTTTCTCATAAGATGTTCGTTCATCAAAGAGTATACCTACTATTAAAACAAGTGAAGTATGTACTAAAACAAAAAGATTATAGTTTACAATACTCTCAAACATAGAGTTTGATTGAAATATAGTTAAACCAAGATAGATAGAGCAAGATGTAATAATAGCTACAACTATACTCATAAAAGTTCCATAAATCATACCTTTTTTAGCTAAAACATATATGATAGAAGGGATATTAAAAATCAATAATAGAAATGGATTTGTTGTAATCATATACTCTAAAAAACAGTTATATAATCCAAAAGCTGTCCCATATAATAAGATACTCCAATAATCAATTTTTGCACTATGAGAAACTAACAATAAAATAAATGGTGTAAAGAGTAACTGTCCCATCACATTACCAAACCACCAAGAAAATATTGTCATCATAAAACTATCAAGAGTTATTGCTCCATTTAAGAGTAATACAAGTGAACCAAATAAAGAACTAAAAATTTGAAGAACAAAGACAACAATAATAATCAATCCTAAAATATCTCGTAAAGTTTTTAATTTAATATCGATATGAAATCGTTTAAAAAGCATTATCCCTAATAGTGCTTCTAATGAGTTGATGAGAGATATTTCTAAGGCTATAAAAATACCCATATTGTTTATATATGCCAATATAAACTGTCCTATAAAAATGCCTATCACTACTCTTTTTCCAAATAAAAGAGCAAAAGCAAGAGCAATACCCTCTGGAACAAAAACACCAAGGTTCACTATGTTTACACCATGAAGCAACTCAAGACTAGCTACACCTGTAATAAAATATAAAAAAGCTAAAAGAGCGATTAAACCAAAAGACGTCATATCAAATTTTTCTCTATAAGTAAACATCTATTATCCTTTTCTTTCTATTAATGGTTCAGGTTTACCAAAGTAATATCCTTGAGAGTAATCTACACCTAAAGTTTTTACAATATTAAAAATAGATTCATTTTCTATATATTCTGCTATTGTTTGTATATTTTGCTCTTTTGCAAATGTAACTATACTTTTAACAGCAGAAAGAGAGTAGCTACTTGTTTCTATATCTCGAATCAAACATCCATCTATTTTTAATATATCTGGCTGATAATCAAGTAAACGTTCATAGTTTGAATACCCTGCTCCAAAATCATCTATCGCAATTTTTACACCATAACTCTTTACAGTTGTAATAAACTCTTTAATCACATCAAACTCTTTAACACTTTCATCCTCTAAAAGTTCAAATACAACTCTTGAAGCATACTCCCTATTTTTTTCTAAAAGTTTAAGAATACTCTCTCTAGTTGTTTTTTGCTCAATATCTATTGCCGAGAGATTAATAGATATATCTACATTACAATTTTTTAATATTGAAAAAGAGTGTTCCATCACAATATTTGTAATTTTTGGATAATAATCACTTTTTTTCGATGTCTCTAAGAAAAAATAGGGGGAGATAACTTTATTATCACTATCTATAAGACGAACAAGAGATTCATATTTCACTGTCTCTTGAGTTTTATTATCAACAATAGGTTGAAAATAGGATACTATTCTTGAATCTTCTATTGCAGATTTAATCATATGAATAGTTTTCATATTCTCTTTAGCTTTAACTAATTCCATATTTGCTAAATTGTTTGCAATAATAAAATCTTTTTTTCTTTTTAAAAGATGTTTAATTCCTATTTTAGCAGACTCTAAAATCTTCTCTTTTTCATATACTAATGAGATTAATACTCCCATATCATAAGCCACATCGGCTAAATCGATTCTATTTCCCCGTATCATCTCTTGATACTTTTTAAGAGAGGCTATAAAATGTTCTTGCGTCTCAAAATATTTTTTATAGTCTATTAAAAAAGCATACTCTCCATTACCCAATCTATATATAGTATCAAAATCATAAAACTCTGAAAATATCTGTTGAAGATATATATGTGCTTTATCTTGTATAATCTCTACTGTTTCATTATCATAAAACTCCTCCATCATCTCAAACTTATCAAGTTTCATAAATATAAGAATTGGCTCTTGAAAGTTTTTAATAGCATTGGTAAGCTGTTTTATTGGATTCATAATATCTGTAATACTATGTCTTAACGAGATATACTCTAAAATATTACCATCAAGGTCAATAATTGGCATTATTGTACTATCTACATAATAGCTTTTAGAATTTTTTGCTCTATTTCTAACTATTCCCTGCCAAACCTGCTTATCCTCTTTAATTGTTTTCCACATATTTTCAAAAGCATCAGAAGGCATATCTGGATGACGTACAATATTATGATTTTTACCAATAAGCTCCTCTCTTGAATATCCAGATATATCACAAAAAGCATCATTAACAAATGTGATAATTCCATTTATATCTGCTTTAGAAACGATAGAGCTTCTATTTACAACCTCTTGATACTCTTTTAAAAAATGGAGATTCTTTTTGGATTCTCGCATATAATTACTTTTTTGTGTAACACTATATATAACATTAAGCAGTTGTTCTATCTCTATCGGTTTTACAATATAACCACTCACCCCTATATGAATACTTTTTATAAAAAAATTCTCCTGATTATTTGCAGAGAGTGCTATTAAAGGTGTTTCTATATCTATTTTTCGAATCTCTTCACACATCTCTAAACCATTTAAGTTTGGCATATTTATATCTGTAATTACTAAATCAATATTATTTTCTTTAAACTTTTTCACTCCATCCATACCATCAGTAGCTACAATAATAGAATCAAAGAAATCTTCTAATATCATTAAAGTCATCTCTCTTGCATCTTGATTGTCTTCTACATAGAGTAGTTTTAAACCTTTTGTATTTGCTATCACTTTATCTATTTCAATCATTATTATTTTCCTATAAATAGTATCTTTTATATTTTAAGATTATATCCAACAAATCTGTGTAGAATTACACTCAAATCTGTTGAATCTGTGTTTTAGAAGGGTATGTATGGAAAAAATTAAAATAGTTTTAATCGAAGATGATGAGTTAGCATCAGAACTTATATCTGGTTATCTTAGTGAATGTGGATTTGAAGTAAAAGCCTTATATACGGCAACGGATGGAATATCTTATATTAAAAACAATCATTGTAATCTTCTTATTTTAGATATAAATTTACCAGATTTTGATGGTTTTGAGGTTTTAAAAACACTTCATAAAGAGTTCTCTCTTCCTATGATTATAACAAGTGCATATAGTGATACACCCTCAAAACTGTTATCTTTTAAATATGGTGCGATTGACTATATGGTAAAACCACTTGATTTAAAAGAGTTAGAAGCTAGAATATGGGTACATCTCAGTCACAACACACAAATTAAAACACAACAAGAGAAACAACTCTTTGAGATAAAGAGTTCATCGATATATTTTAAACAATCTCCTCTTAATCTAACAACAATAGAGTTTGATATACTTTCCCTTTTAATCAACAATAAAAATCAAGTGATGAGAAGAGATGAATTAGTTAAATCTCTTTCATCTATAAGCTCCTCTCGTTCACTCGATAATCATATTAAAAATATACGAAAGAAAATAGGAGATAATGGAAACAAAGCTATCTATCTTAAAACAGAGTATGGTGTTGGGTATTTTGTATAGGTTTTAAGAATTTCCCTCTGTTCTTTATCTTTTAAAAAAGAGTAAAAAACTACTCTTTTGCACCCTTAATACTATCTTTTGTTATTAAAGTAAGTAATGCAGGTCCTAAAATAATATTCGCTATAAGAGCTATACTAATCGCTCCACCAGCTAATATACCAAAGTTTATTAAGTTTGTAAGTGAAGCAAACATATACACATAAAAACCAAGAGAGAGAACAATAGTAGTTGCTATTAAAGCACGACCTGTTCCTAACATCGTCTGTTTAACAGCCTCTTTTGTATCTAAACCTTGATGATGATATTTTGCAAAGTTATGAAAAAAGTGTACTGTATCATCAACACTTAAACCTATAACTATCGCACCTACTAGCATAGTGAACATATCAAGTGGCATACCTACCATAGACATAAAACCTAATGTTAAAACAACTGGAAGGACATTTGGTATCATACTTGTAAGCCCTATCTTAACACTTCCAAGAAGTATTATCATCATAATAGCTATCAGTCCAAATGCTACAATATAACTCACCGCCATAGAACTCATCGCAGCTGAAAGTGTTCTTTGAAAAAGTGGAACCATTCCTGTTATAGTTATCTCTATATCATTACCAAGTTCAGCTCTCATAAGAGACTCTAACTCATCACTTAATGCACCATACTCTCCAGCTTCCATCCAAGGAAGTTTAAATGTCAATCTTACTTTACTCATAGAACTATCTACTAAATCCTCTAAATCATCACTTCCACTATTTTCAAATAGTAAAAACTCTTGAGGAATTAAAGCATCATTTGTTGTGATAGCATAATATTTTTGCTCATTGTTATGTAATGCTCTATGAATCTCTTTTAAAACCTCAGCAACACTCCAACCTTTTCCTACAAAATAGATATCGTTCTCTATCATTTCAGCTTTTTTTCTAATAGTATCTATCTTTGTAAGAAGTTCTGAGTCATAAATACCATTCTCTTTTTTAGTATCTATAATAACCTCCATAGTAACAGAACCTTTTAACTCTTTATCTACCTTTGCTGTTGCAAGTTTTATAGGAGAGTTATCAGGTTGCCAACTTAAAGGGTCATGTTTAAAATCTACACTTGAAGCAAAATATATCCAAACAACTGTAATAACTCCACTTACCATAACGATAGCTTTAGCATTTCCTACACTAAAATTAGCGATAGCAATTAAAATATTATCCATCATCTTTGATTTTTGAACAACTTGCTCTTTAGCAGGTTTGATTGGTAATATTGCTAATATTGCTGGAAGTAAAACAAGTGTATTTACAAGGGCAAACATAACACCAAGAGCAGCAAATACTCCTAAATCAGCAATAGGAGCGATAGAAGCAGTTGAAAATGAAAGAAGTCCAGCAGCAGTAGTTAAAGATGTCATAATAATAGCTAAACCAGAATGACCTAAAGAGTACGATATAGCTCTGTTCTTATCTCTATTTTTATTCAAATCTTTAAAGAACATCGAAAGAAGATGCACAACAGCTCCTATACCAACAGCAAGTAAAAATGATGGTAAAATCTGAGTAGGAATAGTAATAGGAGTACCAGAAAGAGCCATAGCACCAATAGTCATTAAAAGTGAAAGAACAACTATAAATATAGGTAAAAGAACTGCACTAATACGACGAAATACAATAAACAAAAATATCATCATCATAAGCAATACAAGTTTTACAAATTTTTGCATATCTTTTTGAACCGATTTTTTATTATAATCATTTACAGCCATTGAACCTGCAATAAACAGATTAAAATCTTCCGAAGAATATTTTTGTAAAATAGCATCAGTCGCTCGTACCATCTCACTTTTAGAGGTATCTAATAAAAATTCAGCCTCTGCATTTGAACTCTCCTCATCCTCTCCAAAACCATCTAACTCATCACCACCCTCAACACTCTCATAAGCATTAGGTTCTAAGATAATAGTTGTAAGAGTAAAATCTTCATTAAAAAGGAGATTTTTATACATCTCACTACTTTGAGCAAGTTTTTTGATAGCATCTATCTCCTTTTGATTCGTAGGAAAAGTTGCAAATAGGTCTTCAACTATTAGTTGGTCACCCTCACCTCTTGTATTTCTAGCATTTAAAAGTGAAGTAATATCATTTAAATGAGGAATATTTTCTTCAAGTTCTTTATGAAGCTTCTCTAATTTTTGCAAAGTTTCTAAACTAAAAAGATTTTTTGTTTCAACAATTACCATAATCTTTTCATCTTGTCCAAACTGCTCTTTAAAAGCCTCATAACGGATTAAAGCAGGGTCATTTTTATGTAAAAAACCCTCTGTTGAAGTATCTATTGTTATCTTTGGTAGATTTGAGATAAAAGCTATACTCATTAAAAGCATCACAACAATTATCTTTATTGGGTTTTGAGTAATTTTCACACCCATCTGTTCTATACGGTTTTCCGTTTTTGTTCGCCAGTTCATATATCAACCTTTTATATTAATATTGTAATCATAATATACTCTATGTTAGGTCAATGTTAACATATTGCTTAAGTTTTAAAACTAGAATGTCGATATTTCCTCTAATGATAATTTAACTAAAGGTATAATTTATGGATGGTTTAGCAAATGTTTCAACTCCACAACAATCTCAATTAAGTACAAAAACTTCAATAATAGAGAAACAAACACCTGAAATAGAGGTTCAAATAAAACCAAAAGAGAAAGAAGAGATTTCAAAAATAGATGTTTTACAAAAAATAGAAAATGATGATAGAAAGATAGATTTTACTATCAACTCGAAAGAGCAGATGGATGAACTTATAACAGAATTAAATGAAGCAGTATCACCAATGAATACAAGTTTAGAGTTTGGTGTAGATAAAGATAATATCTTTTTTGTTGCCGTTATGGATAAAGAAACAAACCAAATGATTCGTCGTTTTCCTGCTGAAAAAGCTGTCTCCTTTCTCTCTAAAATGCAAGAAGTAACGGGGATATTATTTGATTCAAAAGGATAACTTTTTCCTATATACTAACTATTTTTTAATGTTTTTTATGGTAAAATTGCGCAATTTATTTCTCTACATAAAGGTTTTTTTATATGAAAAAAGAAGTTAAAAAAGTAGTTCTTGCCTATTCTGGTGGATTAGACACAAGTATCATCTTAAAATGGTTACAAGATGAATATAATGCAGAAGTTATCACATTTACTGCTGATTTAGGTCAAGGTGAAGAGGTTGAACCTGCTCGTCAAAAAGCACTTGATAATGGTATAAAACCTGAAAATATTTTTATTCTTGATATTCAAGAAGAGTTTGTTAAAGATTATGTTTTTCCTATGTTTAGAGCAAATGCTATCTACGAGGGAGAGTATCTATTAGGAACATCTATTGCTCGTCCTCTTATCGCTAAAAAACAGATTGAAATTGCAGAAAGAATGGGTGCAGATGCTGTATCTCATGGTGCAACAGGAAAAGGAAATGACCAAGTAAGATTTGAATTAGGTTATTTAGGACTTAACCCAGATATTACTGTTATCGCTCCATGGAGAGAGTGGGATTTAAACTCTCGTGAAAAATTACTCTCGTATGCTAGAGAGCATGGTATCAACATAGATGCAAAACATGTAGATGCAGAGGGAAATCCAACAGTAAGTCCATACTCTATGGATGCAAACCTTTTACATATCTCTTATGAGGGTCTTCACTTAGAAAATCCTATGAATGAACCTGAAGAGTCTATGTGGTTATGGTCAGTATCTCCTGAAAAAGCTCCTGATGAGAAAGAGTATATCACTATTGGATACAAAAATGGTGACCCTATCTCTATCAATGGTGAAGAGATGTCTCCAGCTACAATTTTAAGAACATTAAATGTTTATGGTAACAAACACGGTATAGGACGTATCGACATCGTTGAAAATAGATTTGTTGGTATGAAAGCTCGTGGATGTTATGAAACACCAGGTGGAACTATTATGCTTAAAGCTCATCGTGCTATTGAATCTATCTGTTTAGACCGTGAAGAAGCGCATCTTAAAGATGGTATGATCGCTAAATATGCTGAACTTATCTATAACGGTTTTTGGTTCTCTCCAGAGCGTGAGATGATGCAAGCAGCGATAGACACAACGCAAAAATATGTTCAAGGAACAGTTAAACTTAAACTTTACAAAGGTAATGTAGAGGTAGTTGGTCGTGAATCAGATATGTCACTATACTCTGAAGAGCATTCAACATTTGAAGAAGATGAAGTATATAACCAAAAAGATGCTGAAGGGTTTATTCGTTTGAATGCACTTAGACGTATCATAGCTGGTAAAAAAAGAAATCACTAAAAAATTTAAACTAAAAAAAAGGAATTAAAATATGAGCATCGTTAAAATAGATATGAATTCACCTGAGTTTCAAGAAAGACTAGAAAAAACAATTAAATTTACAGATAAAGTTTGTGAAAGTCGTGGTTGGGTATATAACCCTCAAGCAGAAGTGAACGAAGGTGTTCAGATGGGTCTTGCTCGTAACAAAATGATGTATAACAAACTTTTTTGCCCATGTTTTATGGTCGAAGAGGTAGATGGGAAACCTCAATCAGTAGATAACAGAACTTGTCCATGTACTCCAGCGATAGAAAAAGAGTTACCAGAAAATGGAAACTGTCATTGTGGAATTTTCTGTACTCCAGAGTATGCTGATAAACAACGTCTTGAACTTGGAATGGAAGAAGCTGTTCATACTCATTCACGTGGTCTTACTAAAGAGGAGTGTGAAGTTCTTGTAAATAAAGGTGAACTAGATGGTGATGAGATAGTATCACTTCTTGAAGCTAGAGATTTAGGTATGGTAAACTTTACACTTGTAGATGTTCGTGAGCATATGGAGTGGCAAATGGGTCATATCAAAGGTGCTGATAAATTAGTTCCAACAAGTAGTTTTTACCAATCATTAGAGGAAGCAAAACTTCAAAAAGATGAAAATATCATCGTATATTGTCATGTTGGAAGTCGTTCTGCTCATGTTGCTAGAATTATGGTAGATATGGGTTATAGTAAAATAGGAAACTTAACTTATGGTATCGTTTCTTATGGTGGTGAGAAAGAGAGATAGTTTAACACTATCTTTTTTTCTACTCTTCGTATTTCATAGTGAGAGCTATGGAGTACAAAAGAGTATTAATAAACTTCTTTTCTATGTGCAACTCTAATCACAGTAATAACTAAAAAACCATTTTCTTTTAAATAAATTATTCTATAATTCCCTGCTCTTTTTCTAAATTTTCCTTTATGTTTACCTTTGAGATATTTATCATTTGAAAAATTTCCACTTTGTAGTTCCATAATTTTAGAGGCAACAATTTTTTGTACTTGATGATTTAATTTTAAAAACTCTTTCTCTGCATCTTTATCAAATGCAATTTTATACATCTATTCCTGCTTTTTTAAAAACCTCTTCTAATGGAACAACTGTCGATTTACCAGACTTAAGATTATCTATTCTTTTATCTGCAACCATCTCATCAAGTTTATCAAAATAAAGTTCAATCGCTTTTTCAACAAGACTAGTTCTTGTTTTATCTAGCTCTTGTGCATATTCATCTAATGTTTGAACAACATCTTTTTCAAGTCGAATATTTATTGCCTGTTTCATTTTTATCGCCTTTTGTTGATTTTGTATCTACAATTGTAATACATGGGAATCTATTTGTCAAGAATGATAATCAAATTTATTATTTAAATATTCCCATATACGAAATTGTGTAGCTTTTGATGAGTTTACACGGTAACCAACAGATAAAATAGCGTCAAGATTATAGTATATCTTCTAAATTTAACTTTTCCATTACAGATATTTTCTTAAAACAGCTTGTTTTTTATCACTTGCTTCATCTATGATTTTTTGAGACGTAGCAATATTATTTTCTAATTCTTCTATTTTAGAAACTATCTCTTTTTGAGTTTGTATTGATGGTAAAGGAATTTTAATCTCATGTAAATTTCTCTGATTTAGCTTTGGTTGTGCCTGTCCTGTAATATATGTTGTTAAATCTAATTTATTCAAATAAGCCTCTACAAGTTTATGAGTAATTTTATTTTTAAATTTTATTATATGGGCATGATTATTTACCCAAGCTTTGCCTTCAACAGTAAATGCAATAGGAGTATTTCTTGTTTTTAGATTTGCTCCATCTTCTGAAATTAATAATATAAAATCATCCACAATGTAACTATCAACATAATCAACAATTCCAGATGCCCCATAGTATGGATATATTCCTTCTACTCTTTTATTTTGAGTAATTGGAACTCTTAAATTACTTAAATTTTCAGTAATTTCACCAAGTTTTATTATTTTACCTTCAATGTTTTGTATCTCATTATTAATTTTAATATTTAAATTATTTATATCTTCATTTGCTTTTTCAACATCTTTATCTATTACTTTACACTCTTTAATAATATTATTTTGAATATTTAATGGTGGAAGTGGGATTTTTAAATTTTGAATATCACTAGGATAAACATGTGGTTGAGCTGAACCTCGTGCCAAATCAAAAATATTAATTTGTAAAGCTTTTAATAGATAATAAATATATAATTGTTCAGCTTTATTATTTGAAATTATTGTTGTACAATCAGAAGCATAAATTTCATCTTTCCATATATTTACAAATCCTGCATTTGCTCCTGAAGCACTTATAGTTATTGTATTTTGGGGTCTATTTGATTGATTATGATAATAAGCAAAATCTAAACCACCAGCAACAACTTTAATATTGCCCTTTGTTGTTTCTATTTCTGTAATTATTTTACCTTTTTTAATTTCTGCAATATCACTTAATTTTACTTGCCATTCAGATTTACCAATTTTTAACGGTTCTTTTTTAGGATTTAAACCAATAGCCTTATTAAAATCTTTTCGACTAAAATCCATCATATCAACCAACCAAGCCTTTGAAACAAATTTTTCCAACTCTTTTGGTATATCTATATTTTCATCATTAAAGTTTTTAGATATTAAACTATTTATCTTAGTTTCATCTTCTTTATTATTTGGATTATAAAGTGGTGTATTTATACTACTTAAAGTACCGCCACTATATTGAATACCCTCATTTCCCTTTCTTCCACTCCATTCATACCCTAAAAACTTTTTATTTGCTTTTCCATCACTTGGAGCTTTTATAATGAGTACCTCTTTTTGAGTCTCTTTCGCTAAACAAAAATAATAAAATTTATCAGATTCTATATTTTTAATATATTCCAATAATGAAGTTTTTTTCTTTAACTTCTCATTTAAACTGTTATATGATTGTTGATACTCTTTAAAAGTTTCATTTTTAAATATATCTTGATGAAGTTCCTCTTCAAACATAGTGAAATATATATCTTTTTCTATATCTATATGAGTACAATAATCTTGAATTAAATTTTTATCTTGAAACTGTGGTTGAATATTTTTATTGTATTTAAAAAGATTATCTACAAAATCTTTATATATTCCCACTATATTTAGAGTATCATCTCTTCTTTTTAAAAATAGTGTTACAGTATTTGTTCCTGTTTTTCCAAATGTTCCACTTCCAAACTCTGCAATAGCAACTATCTCAAAATATTTTATAAGTATCTCTCTTGTACCTACATAAGTATTTTTACCCTCTCCTTTGCTTAAAATAGAGCTAGGTAAGACTATTCCTGCAACAGCATTAGCAGATAAAAGTTGTTTACTTTTCTCTACAAAAAAACACTCAATAGAGTTATTTGCTGTATAGCTTTTTTCCTCTATTGTTTTCATTAATTCATACGTTGCTATATCTTCTTTACTCAATGTTTCTAAAAATCCTTTTACACTATATGGTGGATTTGCTACAAGCACTGAAAAACTGTTATTTTTTATCTCATTATTTTGAGTGAGAGCATCATTATAAACTATATTTATATTCTCTTGTCCATACATTAAGGCACTAACTTTTGCTACTTTTGAAAGTCTATACTCTTTCTCTATTCCAACAACTTCATTTGTAGAAAATACTTTTGCAACCTCATTTAAAAAGTGTCCAGCACCACAAGCATAGTCTATCGCTTTTGGTTTGTCGTGTATTTTTTGTATATCCTCAAGAGGTAGAGAATTGATTATAAATTTTACTATTGGCATAGGAGTAAAAAATTGCCCTTCACTCTGTTTGACACCATTATCTAAAAAGCCCTCAAACATATCCCCTAAAAATTGGTTATCTTCCACACCTGTAAGTCGTATATCTTGAAACATCTTTACAACTTTTAAAAGCACTTCAAAGTTTTTATAAAATAGCTCTTCACTATGAACATCTAAAAAACTAAAATCATTATTTGTAAAAAATTTCTGTTCTCTAAACCTATTTTTTATATCAATTTTTACACTCTCTATATCTACTCTTTCAAATATAGTATCAATAGTTGAATCTGATATATAAGTTATCTCTTCATTTAAAAAATCAAACATTCCAATTTTATAGAGTTCTTGTAATCTATCTTGTAAAGCAAAAGCATTATCATAAGAGATACCTTTCCAATAAAAACCAAGTCCACTTTTCTCATTTTTTAAATTTTTATTTTCATCTATAATTTTACATAAAAAAAGATTGACCAATACATTAAAAGCTCTCTCAGCTCCACCAATATTATGTTGTCTCATAATAGTTGCAAATTCGTTATATTTACCTTTTATATTATTAGATGATACAATTTTTAGGTCATTTATATTTGTTTTCTCTATACCTATAAAATAAGCTTTATTCTCTTCAAATATACCATTTGTTTTAAACTCTTTTTTATAAGTTTCACTCCAAACATTGTAAATATTTTCTACTGTATTTGCATTATTATATGATAGTAATGATTTGTTTTCAAAAAGTCTTTTTTTATCATCAGATAAATTTATAAGGTAATAGTTTGATTTAATCTCATCATCTATAAAATCACTTGTATAAAGTGCTAAAAATTTTGTATCTCGGTCTTGTTGTGCATAAGAGAATAGTTGAGTTGGTTTTATTTGTGTTGTATCCCAAGCTTTTTTAAATTCATCACCTGCTGTTTTACACTCTATAATTAAAAGAGTTTTATTATCATTGTCTTTTATAAGTATATCAGCTTTACCACCACTAGCACCATGACCAACTTGCCACTTTGGTTCAAGTTCTATATGTTTTGGATTGTATCCTTGATTTAAAAGTCTACATACACATTCAAACACTACAAAATTTTCAGCACTTGTAAAATTTGATGTAGTTTTATCATTTACTATAAATCCATCATTTTCAGGATAGATAAGCTTTTCATTTTTAAAATCTACTTTTAGCTTAGTTTTGAATTCATTGAAATTTTTAGTATAGATATCCGATTTGTTTTCAAAGCCAAGTTTTTCTAATACATTTTTAAAGTTTTTTCTTGTTATCATATTACTACTTATATTTAAAATTTGTTATTAATATTATAACTATATTTTCTTCTAATTTTCTACTTTTATATCACTTGTATTTGAAAACTTTATCTAATCATTTTTTTGTTATAATTCCAAAATTTAAAAAAAAGAGAAAACAATGAAAGTATTATTAATTAAAGATGTAAAAAGTTTAGGAAAAAGAGGCGAAGTTAAAGAGGTAAAAGATGGTTATGGAAAAAACTTTCTTATAGGAAAAGGGTTTGCAAGACATGCAACTCCTGAGATTTTAGAACAACACGCTCAAGATGAACTTATAGTGGCTGAAAACCTTGAAAAAGAGGTAAATGCACTGAAAGAGATAGCAAAACAGTTAGATAAAGCTGAGATAGTTATCACTAAAAAACTTGGTAGTAATGGTCACCTTTTTGGTTCAGTTACTAAAGATGAGATAGCATCTGCACTTAAAGAACAACACAATATCGAAATAGATAAAAAACATATCAATGAAAAACAAGCTATCAAATCTATCGGTGAACACGATTTAGATTTTAAATTAGGTCACGGTCTTCATGCTACACTTCACGTGGATGTTCAAGGAGAATAATAGTGTTTGATGCAACTACTATACTTGCCTATAAAGGCAAAAACAAAGCTGTAATAGGTGGAGATGGTCAAGTTACTTTTGGGGATACCGTCCTCAAGGGTAATGCAACTAAAATCCGAACACTTCACAAAGGTCAAATTTTAGCTGGTTTTGCAGGAAGTACGGCTGATGCCTTTAACCTTTTTGATATGTTTGAAGATTTTTTAGAGGATAAAAAAGGCGATATTTTAAAGTCGGTTGTTGAATTTTCTAAAGCATGGAGAAAAGATAAAGTGCTTCGTAGATTAGAAGCTATGATGATAGTTTTAAACAATGAGCATATCTTTATTCTTACAGGAAATGGTGATGTTGTTGAACCTGAAGATGGAGAGATAGCATCTATCGGTAGTGGTGGAAACTATGCTATTTCAGCTGCTCGTGCTTTAAAAAAACACGCTTCTCACTTAGATGAAGAAACACTTGTAAAAGAGAGTTTAGCTGTTGCTGGTGACCTTTGTATCTATACAAATCATAATGTGAAAACACTAACTTTGGAGAAAAGCTAATGGATATGACACCAAAAGAGATAGTAACATATTTAGACAAATTTGTAATCTCTCAAAAAGATGCTAAAAAAACAATAGCACTTGCACTTCGTACACGTTATAGACGTATGCAATTAGATAAAGAGATGCAATCAGAGATAACACCTAAAAATATCTTAATGATAGGTTCAACAGGTGTAGGTAAAACAGAAATTTCTCGTCGTTTAGCTAAGATGATGAAAGTTCCTTTTATTAAGGTAGAAGCATCTAAATATACTGAAGTTGGTTTTGTGGGTCGTGATGTTGAATCTATGATTAGAGATTTAGTTGTAAACTCTATCACTATTGTAAAAGCTGAAAAAGAGGAAGAAAATAGAGAGAAGATAGAAAACTATATCTTAAACAAGATAGTAGAAAAACTTCTTCCACCTCTTCCAGAATCAGCAAGTGAAAGTAAAAAAGATGATTACCAAAGACTTTTAGCAGCGATGGAAAAAAGAGTTGAATCGGGTGAGATGGATGATAAAACTATCGAACTTGAATTTGATAAAATCAATATAGAGTTTAACGATACAAACCTTCCTCCAGAGATGGCTAAAGTACAAGAATCTTTCTCTAAAATCTTTGAAACGATGAACAAAGAGGATAAGAAAAAAGAGGTAACAGTTAAAGATGCTAAATCTATACTCAAACTAGAAGCAAGTAATAAACTTCTTGATATGACAAATATCAATACAGAAGCCCTTCGTCGTGCTGAAAATGGTGGAATTATATTTTTAGATGAGATAGATAAAATAGCTCTTAGTGAAAAATCTCAAGGTAGAAATGACCCATCTAAAGAGGGTGTACAACGTGACCTTCTTCCTATCGTTGAGGGAAGTAACGTATCTACTAAATATGGTGTTATTAGTACAGACCATATTCTTTTTATCGCTGCTGGTGCATTTCATGTAAGTAAACCGAGTGACTTAATTCCAGAACTTCAAGGAAGATTTCCACTTCGTGTTGAGTTAGAGTCTTTAACGGAAGATACACTCTATCAAATTCTTACACAAACAGAGAACTCTCTTCTTAAACAGTATGAAGCTCTTTTAAGTGTTGAGGGAATGAGTTTAATATTTGAAGATGAAGCTATTAAAGCTATCGCTAAACTTGCTCACAAAGCAAATGAGATGACAGAAGATATTGGTGCAAGAAGACTTCATACTGTGCTTGAAAAAGTGCTTGAAGAGATTAGCTTTGATGCAGATGAGTATAAAGACAAAGAGTTTATAGTAACTTCTGAACTTGTACATGAAAAACTTGATATGGTTGTTGCAGATGATGACCTTTCAAGATATATTTTATAATTAAGGCAATAATATGAGCAAAGCTGGTTTTGTATCTTTAATAGGTCGTCCTAATGCGGGTAAAAGTACCTTAATGAACTCTCTTTTGGGAGAAAATATAGCGATGGTAAGTCATAAAGCAAATGCTACAAGACGCCGTTCTAATGCTATTGTAATGTATGAAGATACTCAAATAATTTTTGTAGATACTCCTGGTTTACATGAAAGAGAGAAGATACTTAATCAATTTATGCTTGATGAAGCCCTTAAAGCTATGGGTGATTGTGATTTAATCGTTTATTTAGCACCGATTACGGATGGTGTTGAACATTATGAGAAATTTTTAAAACTTAATAATGATAAAGTAAAACATATTATCGTTTTAAGCAAAATTGACCAAGTAAAAGAGGATAAACTTTTTAAACGTATAGCCTCTTATAATCAGTTTTCAGATAGATTTGAAGCTCTTATTCCTGTTGCTATTCCTAAAAAAATGGGACATAATGAACTTTTGAAAATTATTAGTAGAAATCTTCCAGAGTCTCCTTTTTTATATGACCCAGACAATCTAACAAGTGAACTTGTACGTGATATTTATGCAGGATTTATTCGCGAATCTATTTTTGAAAATGTAAGTGATGAAGTTCCTTATGAATCTGATGTTATCATCGAATCTATCGAAGAAGATGGTAAATTAGATAAAATCTATGCGATGATTATTATAGAAAAAGAGTCTCAAAAAGGTATTATTATTGGAAAAGGTGGAGAGTCTATTAAACGTATTGGTAAATCTGCACGTGAAAAAATAGAAAGATTAAGTATGAAAAAATCTTTTTTAAATCTTCAAGTAACTGTGAAAAAAGGTTGGACAAAAGATAAAGCATTTTTAGAGGAGATTGGTTATAAAAATGCGTAATTTTTATATACTACTATTTGTTATTTTTATAACAGATAGTTCTCTTTTTGCTAACTCGATATTAACAGATTATAGACTAAATGGTCTTAAAAATTTTGAAAAAAAGATGGATTTAGCCTTAACAAAAAAATCATATTGGTCAAATTATCTTAAAAATCAAGATACTACATTTGGATATTTAGAGAAATATTCAAATGTATTGACTTGTAATAAACAGAGGTCAAATCTTATTTTATATACTAAAAATCGTAATAAAAAATATTATATAAAAAATAAGAATAGTGCCTATACAGGTAAAAACAGTGGAGATAAAACGAGAGAGGGTGATTCAAAAACACCTATCGGATTATATGAACTTGTTTCTAAAAAAAGTAAAGAGAAAAACTTAGACCCTTTTTATGGTCCCTATGCCTTTGTAACATCTTACCCAAATATGTATGATAAATTTAAGGGTAAAAGTGGTCATGGTATTTGGATTCATGGTGTTCCTGAACATGAGGAACGTAATGAGTTTACAAAAGGGTGTATCGCTATTCAAAATGATAAATTGAAGAATCTTGAAAAAAAGATAGATTTAAAAAAGACTCTTCTTATTATCGATGATAGTTGGATAAAAAAAGAGATTTCAAAAGAGGTTCTTAGCTCTATTTTATCACAACTTTACCGATGGAGATATGCTTGGTTATACAATGATTTAGAGCTTTATCTTAGTTTTTATGCTCAAGATTTTATCCGTTCAGATAGTATGCATTTTTCAAAATTTAAGCGATATAAAACTAGAATATTTAAAAAAGTAGAAAAAAAGACTATTATCTTTAAAAATATCAATGTTATTCCCTATCCAAATACAAAAAATATATATCAAATAACTTTTAAAGAGTTTTATAAATCAAATAGTTTTGCCTTTACAGGGGATAAAGTTTTAATGATAAGAGTAGATAAAAACAATAATATAAAAATTTTTACAGAAGAGTAGGTAATATGAAAATAATTTTAGCAATAATGATGTTAATTCAGTTGGCTTTTGCAGATATAGATTTATATAAACGAGAAAATAAAGATGCAAACAACACTCTTCTTATTGTAGGTGGAATACATGGAAATGAAGCAGGTGGGTATTTTGCACCCTCTATTCTTGTATCAAACTATACTATACAATCTAACAACCTTTGGATAATTCCAAACCTAAATAAAGATAGTATCATGGCTTACAGACGAGGTGTAAATGGTGATATGAACCGTAAGTTTGCTAAAACACTAAGTAAAAAAGATAAAGATAAAAAGATTGTTGATGAAGTAAAAAAAATTATTTTAGATAAGCAAGTATCTCTTGTTTTAAACCTTCACGATGGTCACGGCTTTTATAGAAAAGACTATCAAGGTTCAGTTTTCAATCCAACAGCTTGGGGACAAACTTGTGTTATAGACCAATGTAATTTAAATACAAAACAGAAGTTTGGTAACTTAAATGAGATAGCTTCTAAAGTAACAACAAATATCAATAAACAACTTTTAGATAGCCATCATGAATTTGATGTAAGAAATACTAAAACAAAATTTGATGATGAAGCGATGCAACTCTCCCTAACATATTTTGCAGTTACAAATAACAAACCAGCTTTTGCGATAGAAACGAGTAAAAATTTATCTTTTCTTGCTCAAAAAGTTTTTTATCAACTTCTAGCAATAGAGGAGTTTATGAAAATAATGAATATAAAATATACTCGAGATTTTGAATTAACAGAAAAAGGGATTAGTAAACTTCTTAAAGAGTATGGTTCAATTAAGATAAATGACAATATATCATTAGATATTAACAATATTAAAAAATATTTAAATTATATTCCGCTAAAATCAGAAAACAACTTATTTAAGTTTACTCATCCTTTGGGTAAAATCAAAAGAGAAAAAAATAGTTATGCTATTTATATTGGAGATAGAAGAGTTTCTACTCTTAAAGCACAAAGATTTAAACTAGCTGAAAGTTGTCCAGAAAGTTTTGATATTTCCATAGATGGAGAGATAAAATCTATCAAAAAAGCTTCAATATTTGATGTGAAAAAAGAGTTTAACATTAAAACAGTAGATGATATTCGAGTAAATGTCATCGGTTTTTCAGCAAAAAAAATGAAACAAGAGAGTGGCTTAGATATATCTTTAAATAAAATTCATAAAAGATTTTCTATCGATAAAGAGCAAAAAACTTATAGAATTGAGTTTTACAAGGGTGATAAATTTTGTTCCATGTCTATGGTTCATTTTAAATAGGAACTAATAATTGAAAATAAATACTGAATGTAACTTTTCATCTCTACTTTTTGTCAATCCTTATAAAGATAGATATAAAGCATTACATTCTAATCTCTTAGCAGAGATTAAATCTCCTATATTTACAAAAGAACAGTTTGTTATATCTTATCTTAATACAAAAGATTTTATATTTGCCCAAACTCAATTAAGTAGAAATATTCCCAATGAAGATATAGAAGATGCTCTCATTAACAAACTCTATGATGAGTTAGGACTTGACCAAGCTGTTGAGTATAAAATGCAATGTATTGAGATATTTCATATTCTTGATAATGAGGTTCGTAACTTTAATGTCTTCCTAGTTAATCCTTCTACTATTAAAAAAATATACTCAAAAACTGTTGCTAAAATAAAATATATTGATACAATTATTCCAGCACCTCTTCTATTTAAATCTCTCTATTCAACAAATATAATTAAAAGTACAGGTACTCATACTTTTATCTATATTCAAGAGAATGATACCTCTATTAGTATCTATAATGACCATGAATTTATCTATACAAAATCTATAAACTACTCTCTTATAGACCTTCACGAAAATTTTTGTACACTATTTAATGAACAGATTCAATATGATGAATTTATAAATTTTATATCTACAAAAAATTTAAAATATACAAATAGTGAATATAAAAAAGATTTAATATTACTCTATCAAGATTTTTTTGCAAAAATAAATGAAGTTTTAAACTATGCAAAAAAAGCTTTTGAACTCACAAAGATTGATAAAATCTATATAGATTTTCAGATGCCAACTCTTACAAAACTTGATGAGATGATAGAGGTAGAACTTAATATTAGAGCTACTCATTTTGATTTTGATTTCAACTTAGAGAGTAGTACAAATTTTGTAGACCCTCTTGATGCTTTAATGAATATTCATACAACATTAGACGATGATAAACGTTATGATAGTAATTTTACAATATATAAAAGACCTCCAAAGTTTATTAAACGGGAAAGTGGTAAGATTTTAATGCTTACTCTAGCATCTTTCATTATAGCATTTGCTTATCCTGTTGCTTACTGGGCATTATCTTATTTCCAAGTTTTTCATTTAGAATCTTTAAATGAAAAGTTTTTAACAGTACACAAAGAAAAAATGATGAGAGAGATTACTATTAAAAGACGACAAAAAGATAGTAAAAAAGCACTTGAACTTTTAAAATTTGAAACAAAAGAATACTCTAATAAGAAAAACACTCTTATTAAAATTCATGAGATACAAGTAAACTATCCTATGAAAGCAAAAATCATTGCAAAATTGACACAAAATCTGAATAACTATAATGTAAATATAGATAAACTAATCTATATAGAAACCAATAATTTAAAGCAAATTTCACTTCATATAATAGCATCTGATGATAAAAAAATTACTCAACTTGTAAAATATCTAACAAAAACTTATGCAAATATTTTTAAACTTTCTCTTAAAAATATAACCTATGATACAATAAACAAACGATATATCAGTCAATTAGAGGTTACTATCTTATGAAAATAAATACAGAGGACTTTTTACATAAAATTGATGTAGCATTACAAGATAAACCTAAACAAGAGATACAGATGATTTATTTAATGGTTTTTGCTGTTATTTTTGCTTTTTCTTATCTACTTTTTTGGGATAGTTCTTTAGAAAAATTTCTTGATAAAATTGATAAAATAAGTTCATTAACTCGTAAAATAAGTGTAGACGAAATATATTTAAAAGTAAATCCAACAACAAAAATATTAAAACTTGATAAAGAGATAAAAAGATATAACGATAAAATTCTTAGCTTAAAAGATAATAATGATTATATTAAACACCAGATAGAAACTATTCCATCTTTAATATATGACAAAAAGATATGGGGAGAGTATTTATATTCTATCTCTCAAAATGCAAAATTACATAATGTAAAGATTTTAGATTTTTCAAATAGTTTAGCAAATAATCAAAACTCTTTTGGACATATTTTAGATATATCACTGAAATCAACTGCAAAATTTATAGATACTCTCAAATTTATCGACTCTTTAGAGAGAAGTGACTTAGTTGTCGATATTCATCATATCTCTATACAGTCTGAAGATATACTTTACACAGACCTAAATATATCAGTATGGGGAATTACTTATTAAATGATTTTATCGATACTTCTATCTATATTTATAACTACTATCTCGCTAAATGCTGATGAACTTCAATGGGTTGATGAACAGATTAATGCGATTAAACCCCCTAGAAAAGGTTTATCTACTGATACTTTAGTTTCTATATATAATCCTTTTATCTTTTTACAAAAAACTAATGAGATAAATAGCTCTAAAGAAACAGTTGCTATCTATCTAAAACCAAAAACAGTTAAAAAAACTAAAACTTATAAAAAGACAAAAGTAAAGAAACATTCTAAAAGAAAAAAGATTAAACAGAGAGTCTATTATGGTAGTAAATATCTTACTTTAAATGCTATAATGAACAAATCTGCTTTAATCAATAATAGATGGTATAAAATAGATGATAAAATCTCTAAATTTAAAATAAAATCTATAACAAGAACATCAGTAGTTCTTATCAAAAAAAATGTGAAAATGATACTTAGTACAAAAAGTAAATCTAACACACTAAATTTTAAAAAGTAATTAGGAATAGACAATGACACTTATAAAAAAAACACTCCTTTCAACTCTTTCAACCCTATTCTTATCTACAAATATTTTTGCTGATTGTTCTTATGAACTCTTTACTATTAGTACAGCAAAAAATACAAAAATAATAAATTTTGTTGAACAACTTAGTGATGAATGTGAATTTAGTATAATTATTACTGACCCCTTAGCTGAAGAGATTTTAAATAAAAAACTCAATAAAACTCATATCAAAAATCTAACTATCAATGAGGTTCTATCTATTATTCTCACTGAAAATAATCTTGCATATAGTTTAAAAAATAATATTTTAAAAGTCTCCTATTTAACGACTAAAACATTTACTATCGATTATATTCTTTCCCAAAGAAAAGGGATAGGAAGTACAGACATTACTCTAAGCTCTCAATCAAATACTCAAGGAGATTCAAAAGGTGATGCTAAATCATCATCTGCTCAATCTGGTATCAGTATAACAAGTAATGATGAAGTGAAGTTTTGGGAAGCACTTGATTTAGAGTTTCAAAGTGTTTTAAATCGCCCTGAAGATAGTTATACTGCACAAAAACCTATTATAAATAAAAATGCAGGGCTTATTACTATTACAGCGACATATAAACAGATTAACCGTTTTAGTAGCTATCTAAAACAGCTTCAAAAAAAAGTACAACTTCAAGTGCTTATCGATGTTAAACTTCTCTCTGTAACTATGTCTAATGCAAAAACAACAGGTATAGATTGGAAACAGTTATATGCTCTTCAAAATATAGAGTTAAGTATAGATACCGTAGGTTCTAAAAATGTTGCTGCATCTTCAGATGGTTCAATTACTCAAACTCTTTTTGATGGTGTTTCAGGTGTTGCTTCACTTGTTAATATTAAGGCTGGTGGAAGTATAAATGAAGTTATAAAATTTTTACAAACACAAGGGGATGTAACCTCTATATCTAATCCAAAAGTTTTAACTTTAAACAACCAACCTGCACTTATAACAGCAGGAACAGAATATTTTTATAAGCTTAGTAGTACAGAAACATTAGCAGGTGCATCAACAGGAACACAAAGTTCTAGTGAAAACATTCAGTCTGTTTTCGCAGGTGTTTTGCTCTCGATAACACCAGAAATTTCAGATGACAATACTATAACACTTATCATAAATCCTTCCCTCTCTGAAACAAGTGTTGATATTTCTCAAACATCTAATAGTGGAAGAAGTATGCCTCCCGATTTAAACCGTCGTCAACTATCCTCAGTAGTAACAGTAAAAGATGGAAATAGAATTATCTTGGGTGGACTTATCAATACAAAAAATACAAAAGAGGAAAATAAAGTTCCCATCTTAGGAGATATTCCTATTATCAGTTATCTTTTTAAATATGAAGAAAATATTAAAGTTGTTCAAGAACTGATTATTATAATTGAACCACATATTATTCATAAAGAGGATAACTCTATCTCTCTTCTATCTTTAGGGTATAAAGGGATTGAAGATAATCTCCTTGATAAAAAAGAGAGTCTATTTGAAAATAGATATAAAACTATAAATGAGATTAAAAATAATAATATCCAAGAGAATGAGAGTAATGAAACAGAAGATGAATTCATTATAGAAGAAGATACATTATAATATGGATAAAACACTTTTCATCTCCTCTAAAGAGGTTTTTTTAGATACAGTAAATGCAAAAGATTATATAGAGTTAGATAGAATATCTGCAATATATCAATCACTAAGAGAATCTATTACAAAACCCCTCAAAATGGTTCTACTTTATGGCAAACCAGGAACAGGTAAGAGTATGTTTTTAAGTAAACTATATAATGACCTTTCAACCTCTACACCTGTATATATGTATAAAACTCCTATTATCGATGAGATAGAGTTCTTTAAAATTTTAGCGCAAGATATGTTTGATATGAAATATGATGACCAACTTAATTTTACTCAATTTATGAAAGTGTTAAATAGTAGTAATATGAAAGATACCCCTATTATTCTTCTCGATGAAGCACAACTCTATCCAGATATTTTAATGGAAAAGATACGATTACTCTCTGATACAAGAAAAGTAAAATTTGTTATAACTCTTCATAAAACAGAAAAAGAGGACTTAATAGCAAAAGAGCATTTTAAAACTCGAATATGGGAAAGTATAGAGCTTGAAAATGCTTCAAGTTTTGAACTAAAAATGTATATTCAAAAAAAACTTATGAAAGCAAACTGCTTCGATACAGCTAATATGTTTGATGAAAAATCTGTGAACTTAATCCATAAACTTACACATGGTAATTATAGAGAAAGCAATAAACTTATATATACACTTTTTGATATTTATGAAAGTTATCTTATTAAAAATAGTTCTCATAAATTTAATCATAATAAAATTTCTAAAAAGCTGATAGAGATGGCAGGAATCCATATAGGTTTACTCAATGATTGATACAAAAAAATTGGAAAAAAGATGGTTTAAATATAAATTTAAATCCTATCTACTTCATCTTATCATATTTGTTGGTGTAATTGTTTTTATCTTATCACTTTTTATCGCCTATAATATGTTTGTAGAAGAGAGTTCTCCTATAAAAAAAGCTGTTCCCATTGTTCCAATAAAAACAAAAGAGATAAATATAACTACTGAAAAAAAAGTTATAAAAAAGATAATAAAACCTAAAGAAGAAGAAGAAGAAGAAAAAAAAATAATAAAGATAGATGAAAAGCAGTTAACTGTCGAACCATCTTTCAATTTTATATCTCAAATAAAATATGATGTAACTAATATCAAACCAGAGATAGTAAAAGTTGAAAAAAAGATTATCAAACAACCAGAAGTTCAAGAGATAAAAGAAGTTAAAAAAAGAGAGATAATACAACATCATAGAGAACGTGAAAGACCTCTTAAAATTATTAGACAAAAAACACAACAAGATATAAAAGAAGTTATTAAAAGATTTGAAAAAAATCATAATCCTGCCTTGAGTCTTTTTATAGCAAGACAATATTATGAGATAAAAGAGTATAAAAAAGCTTATAACTATGCACTTATTACAAATGGTATTAATAATGATATAGAAGAGAGTTGGATAATTTTTGCTAAATCTCTTGTAAAATTAAACAAAAAATCGATAGCAATTAAGATGTTAAATCGATATATAGCACACTCTAACTCCTACCGAGCGACAACACTTTTAGATGATATTTACTCAGGACAATTTAGATGAAAATAGTTATTATTCTTTTTATAACAACCTATCTATTTGCAAATATTAAACAAAATATGTTTCACCTTTATCAACTCAAAGAGTACAAAAAGGCTTGTATTCAAGGTGCTAGTAAATTTAATAAGTTTCGCAAAGATGAAGAACTTATCTCTTTATATGCTTTTTCTTGTTTGAAAGCTGATTTTATAGATAAACTCTCAATACCTATCGTAATTTTAAAAAAATCAAAAGAAGCTCGTGCAAATTCAGCCTATTTTTCCATTATTTTAATGCAAAAAAAACTACTTTATCGTTCCCTAGTTGATGGTTATGATATATCCTCTTTAAAACTACCTACTACAAAACATATCTTTTCTAAAGTTTTTAATTTATATATAAAAAGAGATAGAACAAAAGAACTCTATAATATTAATAATTTTTACATTTTTGAAGATAGTGAAGATAAAAATATAAACTATAAACTTTATATTGAAAAAAATAGAACTGCATATTCAATTATTATCGAAGAGTTTTATAAAAAGCTCTTAATAAAAAAACATATTTACAAATAGGAATAGATTATGGATAGAATAACTACCGATTTACTTGCCAATGGTTCAATTATGAAGTCTCAAGTGGATAGACTTTTAGCAAAAGGTATCCATCCAAACCTAATTTTAAGAGATATTACTCTCTCTGGTTTTATGACAATGGATAGGTTAACAAGATTTATAGTTGAAAAGATAAAAGATGGAAAATATGACCTTTCAATTATAGCTAACTATAATTATATTCACGAAAAAACTATCCTTGAACATCTTGCAGAGGAGTTAAAACTACTTTTTGTTGATTTAGATTCAATCGATATGGATTATAAATTAACTGCAAACATTCCTCTAGCACAACTAAAAAAACACAATGTACTTCCTATTATGGAGGATGATTTAAGTGTTACTATCGTTTTTAATGACCCTCTTGATATAAATGCTCAAGAAGCGATACAAAGACTATATAGAAAACCGATAAAAATAGCATTAGCAACAAAAAAACAGATTCACTCATATATCTTAAAAATAGAGATAAAAGATAGTGTAAAAGATTTAATGAAAAAAATTCATGATGAACTTAATGCTGTAAATACACTCAACGACCCAAATAAAACATCATCAATCCTAATGCTTATAGATGTTGTTTTAAAATCTTGTATCCATAGTCGTGCAAGTGATATTCATATAGAGCCAACTGAAAAAAACTGTGTTGTTCGTGCTAGAATAGATGGAAAATTAAATGAGATATTTTTCTTTGAAAAATATATATATGCTCCACTTGCATCAAGACTTAAACTATTATCTAATCTTGATATTGCAGAAAAAAGAAAACCTCAAGATGGACGTTTTTCAACACTAGTAGGAGATAGAGAGTATGACTTTCGTATATCTACTCTCCCTATTTTATATGGTGAATCTATCGTTATGCGTGTACTTGATAAAGAGAAAGCTCTTGTAAAACTTGAAGATGCAGGTATGGATAGCGTAAGTTATCAAAAACTGATTAAGGGTCTTGAATCTCCTTATGGAATTATCTTAGTAACAGGTCCAACTGGTAGTGGTAAAACAACTACTCTCTATGGTGCATTAAATGAACTAAGAAATACAGAAGATAAAGTAATTACAGTTGAAGACCCTGTTGAGTATAGAATGAATCTTATCCAACAGGTTCAAGTAAACCCTAAAGTAGGTTTAAGTTTTGCAGATGCCCTAAAATCTATTCTAAGACAAGACCCCGATAAGATAATGATAGGGGAGATACGAGATAAAGAAACTTTAGAGATAGCTATAAAAGCAGCACTTACAGGTCATATGGTTATATCAACTCTTCATACAAATGATGCTATCAGTTCTATTCATCGTATGGTTGATATGGGAATTGCACACTATCTAATCAGTGGTGCATTAGTTGCTATTCAAGCGCAACGACTTGTAAGAAAAATATGTCCACACTGTAAAACAATAGAACAGCCTCCATTAACTGTTCTTGAAGAGATTAGTGAATTTATCTCAGAAGATACAAAGTTCTATAAAGGAACAGGATGTAAAGAGTGTGGAGATAGTGGATATATGGGAAGAGAGATGATTTGTGAAGTATTGACTATCTCCGATGAACTCTCCTCTCTCATAGCCAAAGGTGCTTCCAAAGAGCTATTAGAAGAGCAAGCAAAAGAAGATGGTTTTATCGGTATTTTTGAAAATGGTATTCAAAAAGCAGTGGATGGGATTACAACTATTGATGAGATATTAAAGGTATCAAAAGGGTGAAATATTTTATTGCTACTGTTTTAAGTAAAGGGAAAAAAGAGGAGATTCCCTTTTATGCTATTGATAAAAAAGAGGCTAACCAAAATGCAAAACTAAAATTTACAGGTATTGTTATTAAGGTTGTAGAAGCTGAAGAACCGTTTGAGATAAAATTTCAAAAGTTTCAAAAAGAGCTACTTCAAAGCATCAGTAAAAAAAAGATTAAACCTGATGCACTTATTGGAGCGATTAGACAGTTAGCTGTTATGACAAATGCTGGTCTTTCTATACATGATTCACTTCAAGAGATAGCAAGTTCTTCAGATGATAAAGCATTAGTAGATGTTTTTAATAAGTTGGCTGATGATATTAACTCAGGTCACGCATTATCAACCTCTATGGAGAACTTTCGTTTTGAGCTAGGAAATTTAACAATAGCAATGACTCAACTTGGTGAAAAGACGGGTAATCTTGATGAATCACTCTATGCCTTAGGTGATATGCTAGATGAGATTCGTTCTAATATCGTTAAATTTAAAAAAGCTATGGCATACCCAAGAAATGTTATGATAGCAATGGGTGTTGCTTTTACTATACTTATATCTGTAGTTGTTCCAAAATTTAAAGATATTTTTGAAAAAATGAATGCTGAACTCCCTCTTCCAACAAAAATTTTACTCTCTCTTGAGCATATATTAAATAATTATGGATTATATCTTCTCTCTGGAATAGTTCTTTTTGTCATTATATTTAAACATTTTATTCGTACAAATAAAGAGGTTGAATTTAAGTGGCACCAATTTCTTCTTAAAACATACCTCATCGGTAATATTATAAAATTTGCTACACTGAGTAGATTTACTCTTGTATTTTCAGAGCTTATTCGAGCAGGAATTCCTATATCGGAAGCATTAGAAACAACTACAACGATGGTAGATAATCTACCTCTCAAACTAAAGTTTCAATCTGTAAAAAGTACAGTAGAAAAAGGTGGAACACTACATAAAGGTCTTCAAGACACAAAACTTTTTGAAAATATGATTATTCAGATGGTCAAAGCAGGAGAAGATAGTGGTACTCTTGATAAAATGGTAAAAAAAGTTGCTGAATATTATAAGATGAAATTTGATGCTATTATAGATGGGTTATCTGAAGCTGTTGAACCGATAATGCTCTTTGTCATCGCATCTCTAGTAACACTTCTTGCTCTTGGTATATTCCTACCTATGTGGAGTATGGGAAGTACTGCGAGTTAATTAAATATAAAAATAGAGTCTATTACCTAATAATAGCTCTATTCTCATCTAAAAAAAGATTTATATTCTCTTCACTCCCTTTAATAAAAAAACTAACATTATTTTCAAAAAGTTTATCCAATATTATTATCTCTCTTTTTTTACACTCATATTCAATAATTCTTACATCACTATAATTTAAAACTATCTTTTTCTCTATCTGTTTTGTGTATTTACAAAGTTCTGAAGATTCTATAACAAGATTAACAGCATCACTATATGCTCTCACTAAGCCACCTGTTCCAAGCTTTGTACCACCAAAATAACGAACAATAATAATAGCACTATCTATCATTTCATTACCTTGTAAAACCATAAGAGATGGTTTTCCCGATGTTCCTTTTGGTTCACCATCATCACTAGAGTGTTCTATAATCTGTTCATATTCATTAAGGTATCTATATGCTACAACAAAATGTCTAGCTTTTGGATGTTCCTCTTTTAATCTTTTTAAAGTTTGATTATATTGTGTGTAGGGGGTGAGATAAGCAATAAATTTTGATTGCTTTATCTCTAATGTTTGTGTAAAAATATCTTTTACAAACTGCATTATTAGGCTAAATTAGTAAAAACTTTTTGAACATCTTCATCATCTTCAAGTTTCTCTAAAATTTTATCTATCTCCTCTTGTTGCTCTTCATTTAAAGTAATAGGAGTATTTGCCATACGTTCTAAATGAGCTTTTTTAATCTCTATTCCCATCTCTTCTATCGCACTATTTAATGTCCCAAAACTTGTATAATCACCAGTTACTAAACAAAGACCATCTTCAGCCTCTATCTCTTCAAGACCAGCATCTATAAGTTCAAGTTCTAACTCTTCAATATCCATATTCTCTTGTAAATCAAACTCTATAAGAGCTTTTCGAGAGAACATAAACTCTAAAGAACCTTTTGTAAGCATCTCTCCACCACGCTTTGTTAAAATATTTTTAACATTTGCAACAGTACGAGTATTGTTATCTGTCATAGTTTCTATAAATATAAGAACGCCATAAGGAGCTTTTCCCTCAAAATTTACCTCTAACATACTAGCTGTATCTTTTGCACTTGCTCTTTTAATCGCTGCTTCTATATTGTCTTTAGGCATATTTTCAGCTTTTGCATTTAAAATAGCTGTACGAAGTTTAGAGTTCATATCTGGGTCACTACTACCTTCTTTTGCTGCCATTGTGATAATTTTACCAAGTTTAGGAAACAGTTTTGACATCGCTCCCCATCTTTTTAACTTTGATGCTTTTCTATATTCAAACGCTCTACCCATAAAAATATTCCTTTATTGTTATCTTTGTATTATACCAATTATTTTAACTAATTTGTGTAATTCTCAAAGAATCATCCTCTGAATACTCTACAACTATTTTACTTTTTATCTCATCTTTATTTATATTAAACACTAACTCTCTCTTTTCTAAAGAATCGTTTTTTAAAAGTTCTATGCTATAACCCTCTAAAGATTGACTTATCCCATCAACAATTTTAGAGCTAAGTTTTAACCAATGACGTTCACAAACTTCCTCTTCCTCATGATATAAACCGCTTTCATCATAAGTTATATTGGAAGCATTAGTTGCAACAACACCTAGTTTATTAAAAAGTCTTTGTGATTCTAAAAAACTATCTTTTAATATCTCATATTTTTCTTCATTTAACATCTATTTTTCCTATTTAATATCTTCAAAAATGTATAATATCATATAAGGAATATATATGAGTCTTTTTTTTAAAATAAAACACCACTTCTCTAATGCTTTTCGTGAAATTTTTGTTCATCATCATGGTTCATTAAACTTTAGAGCAAAAGTATTTGCTGTTGTAATATCAGCAGATGAAAATGCTAAAGTTGAAAATTATATTATAATAAAAAAGATTGCTCTTAATCTTTATCATAATGATGAAGAGAGAGCAAACCTATTAACACTTGCAACAAAAGAGCTAGTACAAAAAGTTCAAGAAGATAATGGTCTCTATTTAGAAACACTGATTGGACATATTCAAAAAGAGTTAAAAATAGTTCCACGATATGCAAAAAAAATAGATACAAAAAGATTACAGACCCTTCTCTCTTTACCACTAAATAAAGATACTGTCCTCTACCAAGAAAAAATATTAATCTTCTTAGAAGAGCTAAAGAATGAAACTTTAAAAAACAATAAATTCCCTTTAGATGTAGAAAAAGAGTCTACTTGTCAATAAAATTATTTTACTTCAACTGAAAAATTAATTTTATGTATTTTATGTATAATACCTAAAAATTATTCTAACTATTAAAAGGTTTTCTTATGCAAAACATTCCTCATATTCCTGTTCTCTACCGTGAAGTTATCAACTCATTTAACTCTATCGAAGATGGTATCATTATTGATTGTACTATGGGATATGGAGGTCACTCCTCTATGATTTTAGAGGCCAATCCAAATATAAAATTAATAGGGATTGACCAAGACCAAACAGCCATAGAATTTTCTACTCAAAGATTAGCCGTTTTTAAAGAGAGAGTAGAGATTCGTAAAGGTCGTTTTTCTAATGTTATAAAAGAGGTTATATCACAATATGGTATAGAAAATATTAAAGGTATTTTAGCTGATATAGGAGTTTCCTCTTTACAACTTGATAAAAAAGAGAGAGGTTTCTCCTATGAAAGTGATACTCTTGATATGCGTATGGATAAAGATGCTCCCCTTAGTGCTTCTGAAGTTGTAAATAATTACTCATCATCGGAACTAGAAAGAATTTTACTAGAATATGGAGAACTAAGAAATTATAAAAAGATAACCTCTACTATAATTGCAAATCGTCCTTTTCACTCAGCAAAACAGTTGAGTGATACACTAAAGCCTCATATGCCTCAAGGGAAAAAAATCCATCCAGCAACACTTCTCATGCAAGCGATACGTATAGAGGTAAATGATGAATTAGGCGAACTAAAATCACTCCTTAAAAGTATAGAGGATGCAAAACTTTCAGAAGCGACTATCGCCATCATCTCATTTCACTCTCTTGAAGATAGAATAGTAAAACAAACTTTTACATCATGGGCTAAAAAATGTATCTGTCCTCAAGAGGCGATGCGTTGTAACTGTGGAAATAATCACTCTTTAGGAAAGATTATCACAAAAAAACCTATTATGGCTAAAGAGGATGAGCTCAAAGAGAATGTACGTAGTAGAAGTGCAAAAATGCGAATTTTTAGTATGGACTGTGAATGAGTGTAAAAAATGAACTACTAAATGAACTCTTTAGTGGAATTGAACATAAAAAATCCTCTAAAAATATCGAATTTCGCTATCTCTTATTGGTGATAGGTGTAATAGTTCTTATTGGAATGATTACCTTTCCAAAAATTTATATACAGCAACAGATATACTTCAAAAGTAGAGAGATAACTAAACTAAAATCTGAATATGATATTTTAAAAGAGGAGCATAAAATAATTAGTGCTTCTGTTGAGAAGATAAAGTTTAAAGATAATATTTTAGATACGATGTTTTAAAAAGGCAAATAGATGCTAAAAAAAATCCCCTATGGAATAGCAGATTATAAAGATGTAATAGAGAAGAACTACTATTTTGTAGATAAAACTAAATTTATAGAGAAACTTGAAAATTTAAATGAAAGATATCTGATATTTTTAAGACCAAGAAGATTTGGAAAATCTCTCTTTATCTCTATGCTTCATTACTATTATGATAAAAATTATAAAAATGATTTTGAAACATTGTATGGAGATACTTATATAGGTAAACATCCTACAAAAGAGATAAATAGTTATCTTATTATGAGATTTAATTTTAGTGGGATTGATGTAAATGATGTTGAGGAGAGTTTTAGAAGCTATCTTCTAAACGTACTCAACTCTTTTATAAAAAAATATGGATTAGATGTTGCAAATAATAGTAATCCAATTATCTTATTAGATAATATATTTACATATCTAAAAGAGCAAAAATTAGAAATAATGATTTTAATAGATGAATATGATAACTTTGCCAATAAACTTTTACTAAGAGAAAAAACAGAATATTTAGGTTTAGTAAGTGAAAAAACAGCATCATTTAAACAGTTGTTTACAGTTCTAAAAACAGCTACAGATATGGAAAACTCACCACTCAAAAGAATTTTTATCACAGGTGTAACACCGATGACTATGTTTGATGTTACAAGTGGGTTTAATATAGGAAGTAATATCTCTCTTGATTCAGAGTTAAACGATATGGTTGGGTTTAATGAAGAGGAAGTAGATAAAATATTAGAGTATTATAAACTTGATATAGATAAAAATATGTTGAGAGAGTGGTATAATAACTATAATTTTAGCGAAGATAGTGAGCAAAGAGTATTTAACAGCGATATGATTTTATATTTCATCAATAAATATCAAAAAACAAATAAACTACCAAAAGAGATGATAGATATAAATGTAAGAAGTGATTATTTAAAACTGAGAAATATTGTGTATACAAATAAAAAACTCAATGGAAACTTTGAAACTCTTCAAACTTTAATAGCAGGAGATACAGTCTCAGTTCCAAATCTTGTCCAAGATTTTTCAGCACTTCATCTTGAAAAAACAAATAATTTTAAATCTTTGATGTTTTATTTAGGACTTGTTACTATTGATAGTAGCGAACTGGACTTAAATTTAAAAATACCAAATGAAACAGTAAAAAGAATAGATATAGATTTTTTAAAAGATACTCTTCAATTAGAAAAAGTATTTACACTCAATACAGATAAAATAGAAGAATATCTAAAGAGTTTTGCCTTAAAGGGAAGTTTAGATATATTTCAATATTTAGCAGATATGATAAAAGAGAACACAGGAATAAGAGATTATATATATAAAGAACAAAGTGTAAAATCTATGTATATGGCTTATCTTTCACTTAGTCCTTACTACATCATCAAAAGTGAATTGGAACTTAACAAAGGGTTTGTAGATATTTTAATAAAACCATTTAATCCTTATGTAAAATATGTTGGCTTATTAGAGTTTAAATATATAAAACTTACAGATAAAGCCGATGAAAACACTCTGAAAAAACTAAAATCAGATGCTATAACTCAACTTAATAAGTATAAGAAAGATACACTTGTAACAGAACATACAAAAAGAGGTTTAGGAGTGAAAAAAGTTGTTCTTATTTTTCATGGGTGGGAGATTTTGGTTTGTGAAGAGGTTTAGTTTCAATAAATAAAAGATATCATAAGGAGAAAAAAAATGCAATTTACAAACAAAAAAAAGGATAATATAAAATGATTCGTAAATTTATAGAGTTTTCTATCAATAAACCATTACTAAACCATATATTATTAAGCTTTATATTGGTGCTTTCCATATTTGCTTATATCAATATTCCTAAAGAGATATTTCCCCCTATTAATATGGACAAAATAACTATTGCTGGTGGGTATGTTGGAACATCTGCTGATATACTCGACAAGATGGTAGTACAATCGATAGAGGATGATTTACAAAATATTAATGAATTGGATAGTGTGACTACAACTATTAAAAATGCTTCCTTCTCTATTGTTGCAGATATAAAATCTGGTTCTGAAAATATTAAAGTTTTAAATGATGTCAAAGATATTATAAGTTCTGTAAAAAAAGATTTACCTGCTGATATGGCTGACCCTGTTGCAAAGATAAAAACACATTCTTTCCCTCTTGTTCTTATCGCTCTCTCTGGAGATGTAACTAAAAAAGAGTTGCTTCTTCGTGCAAAAGAGTTAAAAAGTGACCTCAGCAAGTATAAAACATTAAGTGATGTTACAGTCCGTGGTGATGCAGATGATGAACTTGTTATAAGGGTAAATGAGCAAAAAATCCGAGCTTTAGAGCTTCAACCCTCTTTAGTTATTTCGGCATTACAAAGTATTAGTTCTATCTTTCCAATAGGTACTATTAAAGAGAAGGGAGAACATCTCTACATTTCTACATTTAATGGTGAAAAAAATGCAAAAGATATATCAAACACTCTTATAACTGTTGGAAATAAAAGAGTAAAGATAGGAGATATAGCTGATGTCTCTTTTGAACTGAGTGATGAATCTGAACTTTCTCATTACAATGGTGCAAGAAACATCTCCATCAATGTCACAAAATCAAAAGATGGAAATGCGATAGCTCTTGTAAAAGATATACGTAAACTCTTAGCTGAAAAATCAAAACTAAACCCTAATCTACACTACAATATCTATACAGATACCTCTATTTGGATAAAAAATCGTCTTAATATTGTTGTTTCAAATATTCTTTTTGGTCTTATGCTCGTCTTTATCGCTATGATGGTATTTATAAATCGTGGTATAGCATTTGTTGTTGCTATCGGAATACCTATGAGTTTTATGATAGGTCTTATAGCAACTGAACTAATGGGAAATAGTTTAAATATGCTCTCCCTTTTAGGTGCATTAATCGCTTTAGGAATGTTAGTTGATGAAGCGATAATAGTAGCTGAAAATATTTATAGACATATGGAAGAGGGGATGGATAGACACGAAGCTACTATTATGGGTGCTACGGAGATGTTTCCAGCAGTTTTAACGGCGACACTTACTACTGTTTTTGCTTTTTTACCTATGCTTTTACTCTCTGGAGAGATGGGAACTTTTATAAAAATAATTCCAGTTATGATAACTGTTCTTTTACTCTCCTCTCTCTTTGAAGCATTTTACTTTTTACCACTTCATGCACACGACTTTTTACGAGTTTCTAAAGATAGTAGTTTTACAAACAGACTCTGGCAATCGATGAACTCAGTTTATAATAGATTATTACATTTTTTATTTAAACGAAAATGGCTTTCACTTATTGTGATGGTAGTAACTATTCTTTCAGTAACTTTTATATTGATAAAAAACTCTAAATTTCAACTTTTCCCCGAATTTGATACAACACAGATATATGTATATGGAACAGTAAATATAAACAATGAACTTATGGATACAGAAAAAATAGTAACCCAACTAGAAAAAAAGCTTTTAGATAATAACTTTAAAAGTGAAGTATCTTCTATTACCTCTGTAACTGGTTTTAAGATGGATGCAAAAAATAGAGCCAAACTTGGAGAAAATCTTTTTCATATATTTATAGATTTACATGAAAGAAAACCATCTAATCTTTTTGACACATATATCAGTCCCTATCTCTCTTTAGAATATGATGCTTCTCTACTTAAAAGGGAAAAAAGTGCCAAAGAGTTAGCAAAATATGTTGAAGAGATAGTCTCTCCATTTAGAATGCAAAAAGATAGTAATGGCTTAGTTTTTGATGAACTTGTTGTAAAAGTACCCGGAGCTGGTGTTATCGCTTCAGATATTGAGCTTAGTTTAAGTGGTAAAAGTGAAACAGAGATTATTAAAGGTCTACAAACAATAGAAGATGCTCTCGAAGCTATAAAAGGTGTAAAAAATATCTCCGATGATGCAACTATCGGGGAAGAAGAGTTAAAACTACGAGTAAATAGATATGGTCAAGAGTTAGGGTTTAATGAAGCTATTATATCAAAAGAGCTTATGCCCTACTATCTTAAAGGTGAATATGGGAAAATGTTTAACGATGATGGACTTATTCGATTAAAGATAGAAAGTAAAATGAACAAACATATCAACTCTATCCAACGATTAGAGGTTCAAATTCCATCAACAAACCAATATGTAAAACTTCAAGATATATGTGATTTTATTACAGTGCAAGGGTTTGTAACACTCAATAAAGAGGATGCTATAAGAATTCGTACTGTTTTTGCATCGCTAAATAAAGAGATTATTACATCAGCAGAAGTTATGCTTCAGATGCAACCGATATTTGAGAAACTTAAAAATGATGGCTATACAATAGATATAAAAGGGGAAGAGAAAGAGAACAATAAAAATAAAGCTGAGATGATGAGAGCCGGATTTATCTCTATATTTTTAATCTTTATCACTCTCGTTTGGCTTTTTGACTCTATTAAAAAACCTCTTATTGTTATTAGTACAATTCCTCTTGTTTTACTTGGTGTATTTATCGGTCATATAGTTATGGGCATAAATCTTACAATGCCAGGAATGATAGGAATAGTAGGACTCTCAGGTGTTGTTGTAAATGATGGATTAATTATGGTAAGTTTTATACAAAAAGCTACAAACACGGAAGAGTTGATGCAACGAGCTAAAACAAGACTGAGACCAATATTATTAACATCGATGACTACTATATTAGGGTTATTAACACTCATCTTTTTTGCATCGGGTCAAGCTTTAATACTCCAACCTATGGCAATATCTTTAGGTTTTGGTATAGCATGGGCAACAGTTTTAAACCTTATATATATTCCACTACTTTTTTCGGTATCATATGGTATTAAACCCCAAATAAAGGATAAAAATGATTTTAGAGATAACTGAAGCAGGATTAGGCGAAAGAATTCCAGTTCATAAACCGATACCAGAGTTTCTTATAGAGGTAAAAGAGGATGGTATTAGAGAGCTTATAAGCCAACACTATGAAGTTTTAAAGGTGAGTGAAATATCGGGAATGTTTCCTCAAGATGAAGCAGGTATAGAGGAAGCAAAGAAAAATGCAAGTGATTTTTTTATACAAATATGTGGAGGTCCTGCCTATTTTATTCAAAATCGTGGAGCACCACAAATGATAGGAAGACATGCTCCTTTTGCTATCGATGCTCATGCAAGAGTAGTTTGGTTGGAACTTTTTAAACCTATACTATTTAAACTTGAAAAAGAGGGAGTTACTGAGACTTCATTGAAATCTTTTTGGAGTTATTTAGATATATTTTCTATATGGATGATAAATACGAAGTAGTCTATAATGGGAAGAGAGTCACATCTATTGTAGATGTGACTAAGAAAAATTTAGTTTGGTTTCTTAGAACCTCTCTTAGCTTTTTTCTTTTTAGCTTTAGCTTTCTCTTTTCTTTTTTTATCTAACTTAGATTCAAGTTTTTTTAGAGCCTCTTTTTCAGCTTTTTTCTTCTTAGCTTTCTTTTTCTTCTCTTTTTTCTTCTCAGCTTTTTTAGCTAACTGTTTTGCTAATTTAACCTCTTCAGCTGACTCTTCTTTTTTTGTTTTCTTTGCCATAATCTATCCTTTTATAATTTAATAAATAGATTATATCAGTAAATCTTTTAAGTCTTCTTTGGCATCACCAGTATAATGTAAATCAAAAGTATCAACAAGAAAATTAGTTACATCATCATTTAAAAATTCTGGAGCTTTTGGCCCTAAATAGATATTTTTAATCCCTAAACTAAACAGTGCTAATAATATGATAATAGCTTTTTGCTCCATCCAACTTAAAACAATAGAGATAGGAAGGTCATTGATAGGAATATTTAATGCAGCACTTACTGCTTTAGCTATCTCAACAGCACCATTACTATCATTACATTGACCTAAATCTAAATATCTAGGAATATCTGTTCCCTCAATAGTTCCAAAATCAATATCGTTAAATCTAAATTTACCACAAGATGAAGTGATGATGATACAATCTTTAGGAAGATTTTCAGCCATCTCTCTATAATACTCTCCCTGTTTACCAGGAGCATCACAACCAGCTATTACAAAAAATTGTTTTATTTTTCCTTCACTAATTGCACCTAAAATTTCAGGAGCTAGAGTCATTATAGTTTTATAATGATGACCCGTTGTTAAAGTTAAATCATCTTCCATCACTGTATCTTCACATGCTAATGTTTTTTCGATAAGTTCAGAAAAATCATTATTTTCAATAGGTGTACCACCCTCAATACCAACTATTTTATAAGTAAATACTCTATCTATATAATCAGCATCTTTTTTAGGAGGAACAATACAGTTTGTATTTACAACAAATGTACCTTTAAAACGTTTCATAAGTTTAACTTGGTCAAACCATGCTTTACCAACATTACCTTTAAGATGTTTATATTTTCTAAACTCTGGGTATCCATGTGCTGGTAACATCTCTGAATGAGTATAAACATTTATACCTTTACCTTCAGTAGCTTTTAAAAGCTCACCAAACATCTCTAAGTTATGACCACTCACTAAAATAGCTTTACCCTCAACCATATTTTGAGGAATAACAACTGGAGTTGGAATACCAAATTTTGAAGTGTGTGCATTTGAAAGTTTATCCATAACCTCTAAACCAGCAGAACCAACTTTCATAAGTTGTTTAATATGGTCATCAAAGTTAAAGTTTACATTTGTAAGAGTAAAGTAAAGTGTTTCACTCATAACATCATCAATATTTTTTGTTTGTGTAGGCTCTAACTCATTTAAATGCTCTCTATATGCACTTAAACCTTTGAGGCCATAAATCATAACATCTTGAAGATTTGCTAAATTTTCATCTTTTCCACAAGTACCAACTACTTGACCTGCACTTCCACAACCATTAGGCATACTCATTTCACATTGATTACAAAACATACTCATAATATTTCTCCAATATTTTTTAATTGAGCATATTGTATATTAAATCTCAAAAAAAGTCATTAACGTATGTTAAGAGAACTCTTTTTTTAATAACTCTTTATCTATTATTTGATTTTTAATTGTAATTAGCTGATTTTCTCTCAATTTCTTCAAAATTCTTGAAAATGTAACAGCTGTAATATTTAGTCTTTCTGCTATCTCATGATTTTTACAATTTTGAAATAAAAATTCCTCTTCATAAATAAATTTTGCAACTCGTTGAGTAGCATTCATTACAATATTTTCAGAGATTATTTTTTCTAAAGATACAACTTTATCTGTAACAGATTTTAAAATTTTAGGAATAATTGTAGGATGATATAAAAATTTCTCTTCAAACTTTTTATAATTAATAACTAGAATTGTAGTATTTTTAATGGATTTTGCAGTTGCAGGAAACCTCATATTTTTATAATTAGAGATTTCTGCGATAAAAGAGAAAGGTTCAAATCTTTTTAAAACAATTTGTCTAGCATTTATATCTGTTTTATAAATATCAATATAACCCTCTAAAATCATATATAAATTTGAACTATCATCCCCTTCAAAAAAAAGAATTTCATCATCATGTAAACTTTTTACAGATGATATCTCTTCAAGATATTCAATCTCATTACTATTTAATTGATTAAATATTGGAATTAGTTTCAGTTGTTTGTAGCTTAAATTAATAATAGTTTTACCATCCAATCTATTTTTTAACAGATGCCCAATATTTACTAAATTTTTCATTATAATAAAGAACAGCCTCTTTTTTAGACATTCTTAAAGGTATTGTTATATTTGGTCTATTAGTAATCCATACACCATCTTTTAATTTCATATCACTTTTAACAAGATAATAATACTCACCATATGTCATTCAATATCCTCAACAAAGATTATTCTTAGTATACCAAAAATAGAGCAAAATTAGAGAAATTTGAAGCTCTCTTTCAAAAATTATATTTTACTAGATTTATTTATGTTTGATTTTTTATTTAAGTAGGTTTTTTTAATTTAAAAGTGATGGCTCCGGATACTGGATTCGAACCAGTGACCAAGTGATTAACAGTCACCTACTCTACCGCTGAGCTAATCCGGAATATATAAAAAGATTTGTAAAAATGGCTCCGGATACTGGATTCGAACCAGTGACCAAGTGATTAACAGTCACCTACTCTACCGCTGAGCTAATCCGGAACATATAACAAACAAAATGGTGTCAGAGGGGGGACTCGAACCCCCGACCCCCGGCTTATGAGACCAGTGCTCTAACCAGCTGAGCTACCCTGACTTCCGTTTGTTGTGGTGGAATTATAGGGAACTAGTGCTTAAAATAAGCTTAATTTAGTTTTCCTGCTAGTTTTTTATAAACTTTCGAATTTTCTAATAGAAACTCATCTGTCCCAAAGTCCACTATCTCCCCATTTTGCATCACTAATATTTTATCTGCATTTTTAATAGTACTTAATCTATGAGCAATAGTAATTGTAATTTTATCTTTAGTATAACTATCTAAAGATTTCTGAATTCTTTTTTCACTCTCATTATCAAGTGCAGATGTCGCTTCATCAAATAACAATAAAGAGGAGTGTTTATATATAGCTCTCGCTATCGCTATACGTTGACGCTGACCACCTGAAAGATTTACTCCAAACTCCTCCATTTTTGTATATATACCATTCTCTAATGAACTAACAAACTCTGTTGCATCAGCAAGTTCTAAAGCTTTATATACCTCATCCTCATCTATTACCTGTCCATAAGCGATATTTGCAGCTAAACTATCTTGAAATATATATATACGTTGGGATACTAATGAAATATGATGTTTTAAAGATTCTTGTGTAAAATTTTTAATATTTACTCTATTGATTTCAATACTCCCATCATCTGGGTCATAGAAACGTAAAAGCATATTGATAAAAGTAGATTTTCCCCCTCCACTATCACCTACTAAAGCTATATTTTCTCCTTTCTTAATTGTGATACTGATATTTTTGAGTGCATAAGAGTTTTCATATTTTAATGAAAGGTTTTGAAACTCTATAAGTTCTATATTTTCATCTAATATCTTTGTACCATCAACTATCTTACTCTCTATGTCCAATATCTCAAATACTCTTTCACTAGCAGCTAAAGCATCTTGAATTTTAGAGTATATAGACCCGATACGTCTAATAGGTTGAAATACTAACCCAACAGCAGTTAGAAAAGCTGTAAACTCTCCTACCGTCATATTATTATCATAAACCTCTCTTCCCCCTATAAAGATAACAGCAGCCAATCCACTTGCCCCTATAATCTCCATCATAGGAGAAACTATCTCTCCTACATATACTGATTTCATATTTATCTTAAAAAATTGCCAATTTTGAACACTAAAACGTTCTAATTCAAATTTTTCTGTTGCATTTGCTTTAATAATCTCACTATTGTTAAAAACCTCTGTCAATCGTGTAACAACATCTGCATTTTTCTCTTGAGAACGACGAGAATATTTTTTAAGTTTTTTTGCTATTAAAATGAGAGGATAGATAATAAGAGGAACTAATATAAGAGAGTAAAAAGCCAAAACAGGATTTAAATATATAATATACCCTACAAGAGCAATAACTGTTAAACCCTCTCTAAAAAGTTCAGGTAACATATTTGATACAAAATATTGAATTCTATTTATATCATTTGTTACACGTGATATTAGTTCACCACTACGATTTGTATAAAGAAAACTCATATCTAAGTTTATAATCTTCTCTAAAAGCATCTCTCTAAAGCGAGTGACTATATGTTGACCAATATATTTCATATAAACCGACTGAACATAACGTCCAATAGCTTTAACAATATAGATACCTATCAACCCTAAAGGGATAAGATATAACATCTCCTCTTTACGTTCAATAAAAAGTTCATCCATTAATGGTTTCATTATATGGGCTGTTGCTGTTGTGGCAACCACAGTTAAGACTATCCCTATTAAAACAAGAAAATATTGTAATTTATACTCTTTTATATAGGGTAAATATCTGAAAAAAATTGTTCTCATACTAAATTATATCCTTATTTAAAGTTTGATTATACTTATTTAATTATTTAGATTGTGTAAATTTGCTATAATCACAGGAATTTAATATTCCCTCATAAATTCAAGGTTGTAAATAATGGAACATAAAGTTATATTAACATATGGAACATTCGATATGTTTCATATCGGCCATTTAAAACTACTTAAAAGATTAAAAGATTTAGGTTCTAAACTAATAGTTGGTGTATCAACGGATGAATTTAATGAATTAAAAGGTAAAAAAACACTTATACCATATCAACAACGAGCAGAAATTGTAGAAGCTATAAAATATGTGGATTTAGTAATTCCTGAAGATAAATGGGAACAAAAAATTTTAGATATTCAAAAATATGATGTTACTATATTTGCAATGGGTCACGATTGGGAAGGTAAGTTTGATTTTTTACAAGAATACTGTGATGTTGTTTATCTACCAAGAACAGAAGGGATTTCAACTACTCAACTCAAAACATCTTTAAATAAAATATCTGCTATTAATGTGGATGATATTAATAAAGCATTTGAAATATTGAAAAAAATCAAAGAAGATTTTACATAAGTAAGGAAAAAAATGTTCAACAATAAAAATATACTAATAACAGGCGGAACAGGAAGTTTCGGAAAAAAATATACAGAGATTATTCTCTCAAAATATAAACCAAATAAAATAATAATATTTTCCCGTGATGAACTAAAACAGTATGAGATGGCACAAACTTTTCAAGACAAATGTATGCGTTATTTTATAGGTGATGTGCGAGATGCTGAACGTTTAGAAGAAGCGATGAATGGTGTTGATTTTGTTATTCATGCCGCAGCACTCAAACATGTACCTGTTGCTGAGTATAACCCTATGGAGTGTATTAAAACAAATATCAATGGTGCAGAGAATGTTATCAAAGCTGCTATAAAAAATAATGTTGAAAAAGTTATTGCACTCTCAACAGATAAAGCATCTAGCCCTATAAATCTTTATGGTGCAACAAAACTAGCATCCGATAAACTTTTTGTAGCAGCAAACAATATGGTAGGAACAGGTAGAACAAGATTTGCAGTTGTGCGTTATGGAAATGTTGTTGGCAGTCGTGGTAGTGTTGTTCCATTTTTTCAAAAACTTATAGATGATGGAGCAACTGAACTTCCTATCACAGATATAGATATGACACGATTTTTAATCACTCTTGAAGAGGGTGTAAAATTTGTATTAAATGACTTTGAAAGAATGCATGGTGGAGAGATTTTTATACCAAAAATTGCATCTATGAAGATGACAGATTTAGCTCTTGCATTAGCTCCAAACTTACCACATAAAGTGATAGGTATTCGCCCTGGGGAAAAGATGCACGAAGTGATGATAACTGCTGATGATAGAGTTGTTGAGTTTGATGATTATTATGTTATTACTCCTACTATTCAGTTTAGTCATCTTGTTGATTTTAACAAAAATGCACTTGGTGAAGAGGGAAAAGATATAGGTATAGGATTTGAATACAACTCTTTAAACAACACTGAGTGGCTAACACACGAGCAGTTTTTAGCGATGGAACAAACTTTATAATTATGAATTTTATCCCTTATGGCAAACAGCTGATAGAACAAGATGATATTGATAGTGTTATAGATACTTTACAATCAGACTATCTTACAACTGGTCCAAAAGTAAAAGAGTTTGAAGATGGTTTAAGTGACTATTGTGGTGCAAACTATTGTGTAGCTGTTTCTAATGGTACAGCTGCCCTACATCTTGCATCTTTAGTTTTATTGCAAAAGGGTGATAAAGTTTTAACAACTCCAAACTCTTTTTTAGCTACTTCTAACTCTATACTTTATGCAGGTGCAAAACCTATATTTATAGATATAGCAAAAGATGGAAATATCGATTTAGATCTGTGTATAGAGGCACTTAAAAAAGACCCTACTATAAAAGCTCTTTATGGTGTTGCTTTTAGTGGAAATATGCTTCATCAAGAAAAATTACAATATATAAAAAAAACATATAATATTACAATTTTAGAAGATAATGCCCATGCTATTGGGGCAAAATATAATGGCATAAAAGCTGGAAGTTGTGTTAATAGTGATATGAGTATATTCTCTTTTCATCCTGTAAAACATCTTACAACAGCTGAGGGTGGTGCGATAACGACTAACTCTAAAAAGCTTTATGAAAAACTTCTTGTATTAAGAAATCACGGAATGGTAAAAACTCCAGAAATGAAACCTTGGGAATATGAGATGCAACAGTTAGGGTTTAACTATCGTATAACAGATTTACAATGTGCATTAGGAGTCTCTCAACTTAAAAAACTTCCATCATTTTTAGAGAGACGTTTTGAGATAGCAAAAAGATATGATGTAGCTTTTGAAAATAGTTTACTGAAACCACTTTATACTTTTGATGGTAAGTCAGCATATCATCTCTATGTAGTACAAGTTAATTTTACAAAAATCTCTATCTCTAAAGAGCAACTCTTTAATTCTTTAAGAGAAAAAAATATAGGTATTCAACTTCACTATATGCCAATAAATAAACAACCCTATTATAAAGAATTAGGATATGGGGAAGAAGATACACCTATGATGGAAAAATATTATGCAGAGTGTTTTTCACTTCCTATGTACCCTCTTTTAAGTGATAAAGAACAAGAATATGTTATCAAAACTTTGATGGAAATTTTAGATGTCTAAAAATGCAATAGCAATTATTCCTGCTCGTGGTGGGAGTAAACGTATACCTAAAAAAAATATCAAAGATTTTTTTGGTAAACCTTTAATAGCTTATAGTATAGAGGTGGCACTGAACTCAAATCTATTTGAAAAAGTGATAGTTACAACTGATGATGAAACTATTGCAAAGATAGCAAAAGAGTATGGTGCAGAGGTTCCCTTTCTTCGTCCTAAGAAGCTTTCAGATGATTTTACTGGTACAGGTGATGTTATAGAACATGCGATACAAGAGTTAGAAAAGCAAGGTGAAACTTATGAATATATCTGCACTATCTATGCAACTGCACCACTTCTTCAAAAAAAGTATCTTATAGAAGGGTATGAAAAGCTTATGCCAAGTGATGCTAAAAATGCCTTTAGTGCTACAACTATGCCCTTTCCAATTCAAAGAACATTTAAACTAAATGATAATGGACGATGTGAGATGTTTACTCCTGAACACTATATGACAAGAAGTCAAGATTTAGAGGAAGCATATCAAGATGCTGGACAGTTTTATTGGGAAAAGAGAGAGCAAAAATCTGATGAAGTGATGTTTGGAAAAGATAGTATTCCCGTTATTCTACCTCGTCATTTGGTTCAGGATATTGATACTTTGGAAGATTGGGAAAGAGCTGAACTAATGTATAAAGTTTTATATAAGGAGAGAGATAGTGACTAAAAAAACTATTCTCTTCCGAGCTGACTCATCCTCAACTATAGGTACTGGTCATATTATGCGAGATTTAGTTTTAGCTTCTCAATATAAAGAGAGTAAAATTATCTTTGCTACTCAAAATTTAGATGGAAATATTAACCATAAAATTTTAGAGGTAAATTATGAGATAGAGCTTTTAAACTCAAACGATATAGATGAGTTTATAGCTTTAGTAAAACAATATTCTCCTAGTTTAATTGTGATAGACCACTATGGGATAGATTATAAATATGAGCAAATGCTAAAAGAGAAAACAGATGTTAAAATTTTAGCATTTGATGATACTTATGAAAAACACCACTGTGATATAGTTTTAAATCATAATCTAAATGCTCAAGAGAAACGATATAAAGATTTAATACCATCAAGTTGTGAAGTTCGATGTGGTGCCAAATATACTCTTTTGAGAGAGGAGTTTTATCAAAATTTTCCTCCAAAAGTTATAACAGATAAAAAAAATGTTCTTATCGCTATGGGTGGAGCAGATAGTCAAAATCTAAATATTAAGATAATAAAGGTTTTGTCATCTTTTGATATTAGTATTGAGATTATTACAACAACAGCCAATAAAAACCTTCAAGAGTTACAAAAGTATATAGAAGATAAAAAAGATATAACTCTACATATAAATAGTAATAGTGTTGCTACTCTTATGTATAACAGTGATTTAGCTATTGTAACCCCTAGTGTAAGTGTAAATGAGGTTTACTTTATGAAACTTCCGTTTATCGCTATACAAACAGAACAAAATCAGCAAGAGGTTTATAACTATCTGGAAGAAAATAATTTCTTAGTTATGGATAGATTTGATACAGATAATTTGAAAAAAAAGTTCAATCTAGCTTTAGATATTTTAGATGCAAAACTTAAAAACTTTATAGATTTATCTGAAAAAGAACAACTTATAGTTTTAGAGTATCGAAATCATAAAGATATACAAAAATGGATGTATACTAAAGATGAGATAAGTTTAAAAAATCATATTAACTATATAAAAACTTTAAAAAATAGAGATGATAGAGTATATTTTTTAGTTCAAATAGAGAATAAAAATATAGGTGTAGTGGATTTAACAGATATAGAGAATGAAAGTGCAGAACTTGGAATTTATGCAAACCCTTATCTAAAAGGATATGGAAAAGTTTTACTCCATAAAATAGTTGATTATGCTTTTAATAGAGTTCATTTAAAAAAACTTTATGCAAATGTTTATACAGACAATAGCAAAGCGATAGCACTCTATAAAAAATTTCACTTTCAAATAGTTCAAACATCTCAGGATGAAAATGGAGAACTTTATAATATGGAATTAGAACAAAAAATCTAATAAATAAGTAAAAGAGGAATTTAAAATGCATACTGTACAATTAAAGATAGAAGATAATATTTATCAAAATATAATGTTTTTTTTAAATAATTTAAACTTAGAGGGTTTAGAAGTGATAGAAGATATAAAAAATGACACTATTGATTATGATAGTTGGTCAAAAGAGGAGTTGCAACAGATAGGAAAAATTGGGTTTCATTCACAAAGCTTTGTTGAAGATAGTGAGGATTATAGTACATGGTAGGAAAAATTTATTTAGCAAAAATTTACTTTACAGATTTAAGTCAATATAAAATCCGACCTGTTTTAGTTATAAAAGAGATAGGTGAAGATTGTCTTTGTTTACAACTTACATCGCAACTAAAAGATAGTCAATTGAGAGTGTCAAATGATGATTTAATTGAAGGAAGTTTAAAAAAAGAATCTTTAGTGATAGTACCAAAAAACTTTACTTTACATAAATCTATATTATTCAAATATATTGCAACTATAAATGATAATAAATTTAAAGAAGTATATAAAACTTTTTGTAATGAATTGGAGTGTAAATAGATGAAAATAGGCAATTTTAACTTAGAAACAGATGGTGTTTATATCATTGCAGAACTAAGTGCAAATCATGGGGGAAAGATAGAGATAGCTAAAGAGAGTATTAAAACTGCTTATGAGATAGGGGCAAATGCTATAAAACTCCAAACTTATACAGCAGATACATTGACACTCGATAGTGATAAAGAAGATTTTATCATCAAAGGTGGAACTCTTTGGGATGATAAAAAACTATATGATTTATATAAAGAGGCTTATCTTCCTTGGGAGTGGCACGAAGAGCTTTTTTCTTATGCAAGAGAGATAGGTATAGATATATTTTCATCTCCATTTGACAAAAGTGCTGTTGACTTTTTAGAACAGTTTAACCCATCAGCATATAAGATAGCATCGTTTGAGATAACAGACTATGAGCTTATACACTACACTGCTTCAAAGATGAAACCTATTATCATCTCTACTGGTATCGCAACGATAGATGAGATACAAGATGCTGTCAATATTTGTAGAGAGGTTGGCAATGATGAGATAATAGTTCTTAAATGCACAAGTGCCTATCCTGCAAAACTTGAAGATGCAAATCTTTCTATGATACCAAATCTTGCTCAAACTTTTGGAGTAGTCATAGGTTTTTCAGACCATACTATGGGAAGTACTTCACCCATAGTTGCTACAACTTTTGGTGCAAAAGTGATAGAGAAACATTTTATACTTGACAAATCCATAGGTGGAGCTGATGCAGAGTTTTCTATGGACAAAGAGGAGTTTGCACAGATGATAAAAGCTGTTAGAGATACTGAAAAACTTTTAGGGAAAGTTGATTATAGTATGACTCCAAAAAAGAAACAATCTCGCCAATTTTCACGTAGTTTATATGTTTCTAAAGATATAAAAAAGGGTGAAACTTTTAGTGAAGAAAATATCAGAAGTGTTAGACCGGGGTATGGGATGCACCCTAAGTATTTGAAGGATGTTTTGGGGAGTATTGCTCAGAGAGATTATGAGTTTGGGGAAGCTATCCCCTCTAAAATATTTTAATATGCAATACAATCTTACTATTGCCACAACCCCTATGCAAATTATTAATGCTATAGAAGCAATCAATTATTTTAATACTAAAAATAATATTCTTGTTCTTATATTTAAACCTAGAGATGACAATAATTTACAACTTGAAAAGATAGCAAAGCTCTATTTATGGAATAAAATTATTCGAGTAAATAATAATTTAAAAAAATCAAAATATATTGAATATATTAAACTTATCAACGAGTTAAAAAATTTTCACTATAACTATATATTTTTTGGAAATTTTACCAGTATATATAAAATTATTATCTCAAATATAAAAAAAGAACATTTATACCTTATTGATGATGGTTCAGCAACTATACATATATATAAAAATATTCTTATCCCAAATAAAATAAACTCTTTATCAATAAAAGAGTTACGGTTTTTACTTATTGGTTTCAAAACAAAAATAAAAGATAAAATTAATATCTTTACATATTTTACTCTTCCCTATGATGAAAGATTTCCAGTTGTTGAAAATAAACTAACCTATTTTAAAGAAAAACTGAATAAAGAAAATTTTATAGAGGAAGATATAATTTTTCTTGGCCAGCCATTAGCTTCTTCAAACTTTATATCTCAAACAGATTATAGTAACTATCTAAAATCTATAAAAAAGATAAAAGATAAAAAGATAATTTATATACCCCACAGATTTGAAAATATTAATAGTGAGCTAAAAGAGTTAGAAGATAGATATTTCAAGATACTACCTATTGATATTCCTATTGAACTCTATTTTATCTATAATAGTATTATTCCTACACATATAATATCCTTTTGTACCAGTGCAACTTTTACATTAGAAAAGATATATCCATCTTTACTCTGTGAAAATATTATTATTCCTAAAGAGAAATTTTTAAAAAAACAGAAAGAGTTTTATCTCTGTTATGACACATTACAAGAACAAACAGATAGTACAAATCTTAATATTGAGAATCTTTAAATGAAAAAACTAAATATATACTTTTACACTGCCTATCCATACTATTTCCCTCATTTTTTACCTATAAGTAAACTATTTAGTTTCAATAGACATAATGTTACCTATATAGTTTCAGATAAACAAAACTCTTCAAATATGGAGGAGATTGCAAAAGAGAATAAACTCACTTATAAATTTGGTGAAGTTCATCTATTTGATAAGAAAGCTGATATTATATTTTTTGCAAATCCTTATGAGAAAGCAAAAGAGTTAGATGCAGTTACAGTTTTTTTAGAACATGGTATAGGAACAAAATCTACATCTTTTTATGATGCTATCAAATATTTCGATATCTATTTAGTAGAGGGAAAACAGAAATATAATCGATTAAAGGAGCTTTTTCCTCAATATGAAAATAGATTATCAGAAGTTGGTTTTTCAAAGTTTGATACGATTGTAAATTTTAAAGAGAGTGATAAAGATATACTCTTTCATAGATACAAATTAGATAAAAATAAAAAAACGATTCTCTATGCTCCAACTTTTTTTCCTTCATCAATAGAGAGGATGCAAGATGATTTTCCAAATGAGTTTAAAGAGTGTAATATTATAATCAAACCTCACTATTTAACATATGAAAGAAAAAAATATAAAAATCAGCTCAAAAAATTTAAGCAATGGGAAAAATATGAAAACTGTACTATATTACCATTAAGTGAATATAATTTAGTTCCATTTTTAACAATATCAGACATAATGATTAGTGATGAAAGTTCTGCCATGTTTGAATTTGCAGCACTTAATAAACCCGTTATATCAAATAGATATTTTAAACTACGCTGGTCTTACTATCTTATGCCTTGGAAACTAACAAAACGCATAGATCAAAGTAAAGAGTTTTATAGAACTATTTTAGATAATGCTTATAATTATGAAGAGACTATTCTTTATACAAAAGAAGCAATACATAATCCTCAAAAGCTAGAACAGAAACGTGTAGAGTTTAGTAAAGATTTATGTGGAAATATTGATGGAAAAGTATCTCAAAGAATATATAATACCCTTATAAAAAAGGTAACCAATGCATAAAAATAAAATTTTATACACCCTCATATACTCAATACTGATAGCATCAGTTTTAATGGGTATTGATGGAATATACTCAAACTATAATGAATATTTCTCATTTCAATATACCCTAAAAGAGTTTGGAAAACTGTTTGCAACTGTTTTATTAATCTCATTTATACCCTCATCTCTTACTAGATTATCAATCTTTGCATTATTACTATCATTTTCATTCTCTCAATATATCCATTTTGATTATTTTGGTAAAAATATATCTGCTATAGAGTTCTATCTTTTTGCTACTAATATTGATGAAACGTTTGAAACATTAAATAGTATGCTAAATATTGCAATAGTCCCCTTCTTATTAACATTTAGTTCTATGATAATTATTTTTATAATTGATAGAAAAATAAAAGCAAAAATAATCTCATTTAGATATGGAATATTTTTACTTTTAGGTGGAGTTTTTATACTACTCTTAAAAACTTTTTATATAACAAATATTAAAGAGGGCAAATTAACACAATCCGATAGTAAATATCTGTATCCTGTTGCAGATAGACACTCTTGTCGAAACTTTTTTGTATCTGCTAGCTATTTTATCGCTGGAATTTTACCAAATAAACTATTTGGCACTCAAAACAGTTTTCCAAAACTCTTAAAATCTTTAAAGAGAGAAGATGCAGACCATAATAAAACTATTGTTTTAATTATTGGTGAGAGTTTGAGATTTGATAAATTTAATCTGCAAAAGAGTAATAAACTAACACCAAAACTGCAAACATTAAACGATGATACAAAGTTTCACTTTAAAAAAATCTATTCAGGTGGAACAATGACCAAAGTATCTGCTTCTGTTTTGATTAATAGAATTAAATATCCAAATAGTTTAGAACAGATTAACAGTGAAGAAAATTGTCTTTTTAAACTTGCTAAAGAGAATCAAATTCAAACAAGTTTTATCTCTGCACAAACAAAGAAAAATCTTCAGATGATACATGATATGGTATGTCCAAAAAATATAGATTATTTTTTTAATCGAGATGATTTTAAAAATTTCATTACACCAAAAGGATATGATGAAGATTTAATAGCTATGTTACAAAGTCAAAAATCACTGCTTAAGACACCTTTTATTGTCTTACAACATCGTGGTTCTCACTCTCCTTATAGTAACCAATATCCAAAAGAATTCAATAAATATTCTCCTTATGAAAACACTGTTTTATATACCGATAACTCTCTCTATAATCTAATCCAATATCTTAAAAAAAATATCAAAAATGAATATTATATATTTTATGTTTCAGACCATGGAGAACTTCTTGGAGAAAATGGAAAAAAAGGACATGGACATTTAGAAAAAAATGTTTATGAAGTTCCTTTTTTCCTCTATACAAACACCAAAGATAATAATATAGAAAATATTTTTAATCATATAAAATCTCACTATGATATATCTAATTTTATAACATATCTATTAGGATATGATGTAGAGTTATATAAAGATAACAGAGATATATTTATAATGAACTCCGATTTAGATGGCTTTTCTGGCTATGCAAAAGTAAAATTTATTGACAATAAACAAACTTCAATGAAATTTTTTAATCATACAAGTTCAAATAAAAAGGAAAATTAATAGTGTTTATAAGTAGCAATCCAAAATATAAAGATTTTCTTCTTAATATAAAAGAATACTTTAAAAATGATACAAATATAGTTCTATACAATAAACGAAATATTATAAAAATAGTAGAGTTTCAAAACAAAAGATATGTAGTAAAATCATTCAAAATCCCCCATCTTTTAAACCAAATAGTCTATAATTTTTTTAGAGCATCTAAGGCTGAACGCTCTTATGAGAACTCTGTAAAACTTATAGAATTAGATATAAATACTCCACAACCGATAGGCTATATAGAGTTTAGTACACTTTTCCTTTTTAAAGAGAGTTTTTATATAAGTGATTTTTTTGATTATGATTTTGAGATACGAGCTGTCTTTAGTGATAAAAAGTTTGAAGATAGAGAAAAAATATTAAAAAAATTTATCGTTTTTAGTTATGAACTCCATCAAAAAGGAGTATATCATATAGACTACTCCCCTGGTAATATTTTAGTCAAGAAAGAGAATAATAGTTATATTTTTTCTATTATAGATGTAAACCGTATGAAGTTTTTAGAGATGGATACAAAACTAAAGATGAAAAGTCTTTCTAAACTTACTAAAGATGATGAAGATAATGCTCTAATGTTACAATTTTATCAAAAAGTATCTAACATCCCTTTAGAGGAGTTAGAAAAAGATTTTCAATATGCTCTTTTAGAGGAAAAAGCATATTTAGAGAAGAAAAAGAGGTTGAAGAGATTAAGAACTTAATAATGCTTTATAAGTCTTCAACTTCCGAAAAAGAGATATTTTCCTTTTCATAGGCACACCAAACTTCTCTTTATACTTAAGTGTAGCATCTATCATTCTAGCACTTGATTTTCCATCATTATAGGGATGATATAGTTTTATTATATTTTCTCTCTCTTGAGCAAAACTATCATCTTTTAATGTTTTTTCTACTGCCTCTACCATCTTTGTTTCATCATTTATATCTAACCAACTGATATTTTCAGAGATACTACTTAGAGTGATAACAGGCTTATCTAAAAGTAAAAATTCATAAACAACTGAAGAGGTATCACTTATCATCATATCACTAATATGTAGAAGTTTAGTTATATCTTTTATATCGGAGATAATTAAGTTCTTAATAGTAAGTTTGTTATACTCCTCCACTACCTCTTTATCCATCTTATCATGAAATTTTATGATAACTAAACTCTCTTTCGTTGCTATCTTTTCCATAAAAGGAAGTAGTTTTTTAGCTGATGTCAAAGAGGGTGAAAATGTTGGTGCATAAAGAATAATATTAGATACTCCATAGTTCTGAAGTAACTCCTCTCTATACTCTTGTGTCTCTTTTTGAGGAGTAAAAAGTTTGTCCAATTTACACCATCCACTCTCTATCACTTCAAAATTTTTATGTTTCAAAGAGAGTTCTTGAAACTTTTTTGTGAAATAGGGACCTTGAGTAAGATACAGATCAAAATAATCTCTAATTCTAAAATGTCCCTTCTTCTCTCCAGCTAATCCATGAAATATCTGTACTTTTATCCCTTGTAAAAAGAAAGGAACATCATTACCAGATACAAATATAGCATCTGCTTTATACTCTTTTAAATCTTTTATAGATGTTGTAAAATGACTCTCTTTATAGAGAAAGCTCTCTTCTAGTGATGATGGAATATACCATATATATTCAAACCCTCTTGATACTATCTCCACCTCTAAAGGTTTTAAGATAGCAAATGAGTATGGTAAATTACAATATAAAATATATCTCATTAGATTTTTTCCTCTAACAACTCTAAAGCGATAGCAACTATCTCTTGTGGTTCAATCTCATTTATAGAAAAATCATTTTTATTAAGTTTATAGTGGTTTACCTCACTACTAGATTTTACAACTCTATTTATCGGTGTAACATATACTCTATTTATAGGAGTTGGTCCAAAGATAGTTATAGAGGGTATATTTAAACCCCAAGCCATATGTGTTGGGCCTGTGTCATTCCCTATAAGAAGTTTTGCACCAGCTATAACAGCTTTAAGAGTGTTTAGATTACCTTTTGGGAGTATCTCTAAGTAAGAAGATTGTTCCTGCATCCATAAAGCTTTTTCATACTCCTCTTGAGACCCCCACACTATATAAGTATGAGTTTTTAAACTCTCAACAACTGCAACAAACCTCTCTTTAGGATAGTTTCGACTCTCCCAAGTTGAACCTATAACTATTAAGTTATACTCTTTTTGTAACTCTTTTTTATCACTATCTTTAAAATAGAGAAAACTTTTTTTCTCTAAAATATCTTTTGGTGTAACCTCCACCCCTAATGGTTGTGATAAAATAGTAGCATTTCTATCTATTGTATTTTCATCATAAGCTATATCTACTACCTCATCATAAAACCAACTAGCAACCCCTTCACGTATAGAGTTTTTACTAAATCCATAGAGTGTAGAGTTTTCTGTTTTAAGAAGTTTAGCTACGATAGCAGATTTTATAAGTCCTTGTGCATCTATAATAATATCGTAACTATTTTTTGCATACTCTTTTACTAAAGCTATCTGAGAAAATATTTTCATCTTCTCTTTTTTTATCGACTTTAACTCTATGGGCAAGATATTATCTATATAAGGATTATTTTCTAAAACCCCACGAAATCCACTCTCAACTATCCAATCTATCTCAGAGTGAGGAAACTTTTTTTTAATAAACTCTAACGCAACCATAGCATGAATAATATCACCCATAGCAGAGAGTTTTACTATGCAAATTTTCATTATAGTAACCCTTTTAATTCAGCTAAATCACAACCTATCTCTTTTGATAACCTCTCAATACCCTCTAAAACCTCATCCGTAGGTGGATAGATAATCTCCTCATACTCTATCGTTTTATAGCGATTTATAGAGAGGTCATAATCGTTCTCTACTATCTCAGCAACATCCACAAAAAAATGCTTTTTACTATTTGTATAGCTACTATTTTCTTTATTCTTATACTGCTCTAAAATATCGGGAATATCATTTTCTTCCTGTTTATTTCGTTTATCATCTAAACTATATCCATCTGTTTGCATATCGTAAAACCAAACCTTTGAGGTTGAACCACCCTTTACAAAGATGAGTACAGCAGTAGATACTCCAGCATAGGGTTTAAAAACTCCACTTGGCATAGATATAACAGCTTTAAGTTCATTATTCTCTAAAAGATTTTGTCGGAGTGTTTTATGTGCCTTAGAACTACCAAATAAAACACCATCGGGGATGATAACACCTGCCCGACCACCAATATCTAAGACACGAGATATTAGATCTACAAAAAGAAGTTCTGTTTTGGTTGAGTTTATCTTAAACACCTCACTTTTATCCTCTTTATCTATACTTCCTTTAAAGGGTGGATTTGCTAAAACAACTTGATATTTATCTTTTTCATTGTATCGTTTTGAGAGAGTGTCTATCTGTTTTATATCTGGTTTTTCTATATCGTGGAGCATCATATTCATCATAGATATACGTATCATACTTATATCGCTATCATTTCCAAAAAAAGTTTTTTCAGAGAGAGTATCCCATAGGTCACTATCTGTTAAATTTGCACCTAATTTTCCATCTTTTGGTGTGTAGGGTTGAAGCATATACGTATAGGCACTTACTAAAAATCCTGCTGTTCCACAACTTGGGTCAAACACTTTTTCCCCTATTTGAGGGTCTACAAGTTGAGTTATCATCTTTATAATATGGCGAGGTGTTCTGAACTGACCATTTTTACCACTTGAGCTTATCTCACTTAAAAGGTATTCATACATATCACCCAAACTATCCATAAACCCGTTATCATCCTCCTCTAACAGTTCAAAAACAGTATCAAGAGATGCAACTGTTTCACTTAGTAGAGATGGTTTAGTGATGATAAAAGCTAAATCTTTCATAGATTTATTAAACTCACTTCCCTCATTATAGGTTTTTATAAATGCAAACGCTACATCTCTCACAGTATGAAGCATAGTTTCACTATCTAACTCTTTAAAGTTATCCCATTTTGCCATCTTATAGGTACGGTTATCCTCTTCATCTTCAGGGTTGATTTGAACATCAAAGATAGAGTTATACTCCTCCCCTATAAAAGAGGATTGTGCAATTTTTTGATTATCTTTATCGTTAAGCATCTTTAAAAATATAAGTGCTGTTATCTGTTCTATGGCATTCAAAGGATTAGCGATACCACCACTCCAAAATTTACTCCAAATACCATCTATTTTACTTTTTACTTCGGTTCTTATGAACATTTTTTCTCCATTTTTTATAAATATATGATTTTTAGTATACTAAGTATATACTTTTTACACTTTTTTGATATAATCCAACTATACAAACTAAAGAGAAGACGCGATAAATCTCTCGGTCGTACCGCTACATTTTAGTAGAACGGGTTTTGGATGGGGGTGAGAGTCCATCGCTCTTTAGTTTTGTTTTTCTAGCACTATTTTAGCCAACCCTCTTTTAACTTTATTTTTTATTCTTCTTATATCATTTTTATTTGTTTTTCTAAAAGATGTTAAAAATATAGTTTCTCCACTTTTTGTTGCTTTTAAAGCATAATAATATTCTATTTTTTCTGTATAGATTATTCCTGCTGTTTTATCTCCATCTTTTACTAAAAAATGATAATCATTTAACATAGAATTTAAAATTTTATAATCATCTATACTTAAATCACTATGATGCTTTATATTCTTTTCTATCGTTACATCACTTATAACAACTTCAAAAGTATTAGCATTTATAGTCTTTTTAACTAATCCATCACACTGACCAATAATGCTAAAACCCTCTAATGTTTTACTTTTCTCATTAAAATAATTTTTTATTGATGAAGTATATTCTATCACTATTTTATTTCCTTACAATATTACTAAATTTATGTATAATTCACTCAAAGTTCCCATCTATTGACAAGACTCCAAGGGAGGCTTTCTAAATTAACTTTTAGAATAGATAGACTGGGTCTATTGTATCTCCCCTCTAAAAGCCTTATCCATAAGACTACTATGAAGAGTTTCTAAATGCTCTAACTTTTGAGTTTCTTTTGTTTTAATAGTTTCTATTTTTTCTACTATTTTGGCAAATTTGTTTTGTAGGTCAATTGTTGGTAATAATATTTTAAAGTCAAGTAATTTAGTTTTTGAAATATTTGGCATTGAAGCTGCTGCACCATTAGCAATATTTCTAAGTTGGACTTTTACAATTTCATTACTTAAATATTTCCATAAAAAGATTTTATTTACAGTGTCTTTTGTATTAAGTCTAAATATTAAATCTGGAATAAATAAATTATCTTCTGTCTGATAAACATAAGCACAACTTCCTACAAGCATATACGTATTTTTTCTTGAAAACAATAAATCTCCATCTGAGACCAAATTATTTATTTTTGGTTCAATATCATCTATCATTTCTTTATTTTCTAAATAATTATACACATCATTTGAAAGAGCAGATAATTTCAATATTCCGTTATTGGTATTTTTTCGTCTTTTATTCTGACAAACTGGGCTCCAACCACTGTCAATATTTAATAAAATTTCTTTTAGCTTTTCAACCTCCCACCCCATAGGATTTAAAACAGGGTCACCAAACATCTTTATAAACTTAGATTTTAAAAATAAATCATACTTTGCTAGAAGCTCTTTCTGTTTCTCTATCAATGCCGAACTAATATCAAGAACTTTTACTATTTTTTTTTGTTGTTGGAGGGGTGGGATTGGGATAAGTAGATTTTTTAGTTTTGTAATAGTAATCTGAGGCTGGGCAGAACCACTAATTATTTCAGAAACATACCTATAAAAAATATTACTTCTAAAATATGTATTTACAAATGAATAAGTCAAGTCTTTTATTGTAATTCTTATTATAGCCATTCCCGAGTTTATTCTAATAATATCAAATGGAACATTTTGATTGAAAAATGCTATATTGCCTACTGTTCCTCTTGTTGTAATAACTAAATCATTTCTTTCTAATCTACCTTTTCTTAATATTTCATCTTTATTTTTTGAAATAAATTGTGTACTAGTAAAATTAAAACCTTTTTTTGAAACATTTTTAGTAGTTAAAAATAAACAATAACCATTATCAGAAAAATCCTCTTGCTTTGGATAGTTTTTTCCTCTATCTCCATCTAAAATGCTAGATATATTCACTAACTTCTCAACTCTCCACCCATCAGGTATATTTTTAATCAAAACTCTCTCCAAATAACCAATTTTTTTCTTCCTTATCAGAGAGTCTAACTCTTATACTACTTTTAATAATCTCTTTCTCCTCGTCTGATAAGATATTTATTTCATTCTCTTCATCTAAAATTTCATTAAGTGTATTATCTCCTATATTTAAAAAATATTGAAAATCTTTATCTTTTATAAGCTCTAAAATCACTTTGAAAATTGTTGATTTTTGTCTTCTATCCATCTCTGAAAATAGACAACCATCGTGAGCTAAAAAATTTAATATATCTTTGTTTAATTTATATAATAAAACATCGTAACAAAAAATTTTAACTTCCCCCACTCCTTGAGAACCCTCTTTTGGAATATGTGCATTTATAGTAAAAAGATATTTAGCTGTTGGTGCTTCCTCAATTTTTAAAGAACCACCTTGTGTATCATAAAACTGTTTTACTAATTCTCTAAATGTTTTTTGTATAAACTCTAAATGCTTATGATTTTTTTCAAGATAAGATATACTCTCTTGTTTAATAAGAGCATCATCAACTTCTAGTGAACTTTTATCTTTTTTAAACTCACTTAAAATATGTTCATATTTTTCTAAACCATTTTTTTCATTTTCAAGGGTTTTAATTCTATCTTTTAAAGAATCTCTCTCCTCTAAAGCACCTTTATTATTCAAATCTTTAAGGATACTATCTCTATTTTTAGAAAGAAAACTCATATCAATCTCTAATTTTTTTATTATGCTATTTAAATCTTTAATTTCAGTAGATAATCTTTTTTTTCTATTGTTTATTAGATTATTATGAAACTCTTGTGATTGTTCCAATCTTTTTGTTATTTTTCCTTCAAAAAAGAAATTTGCCTCATTAAAAAGTTCTTCAATTTTTTCTATATCAACATCTATATTTTCAGAATTTCCATAATTCAACTCTTTAAGGTTTAATTTTTTTCTAGCAAAAAATATTTTGTTTCTAAAATCATTTATTTCTACTGTTAAACTATTTGCCTCTTGTTTTAACTTATCAAAATTATCTGCTATGATGAAATTTTCAACTTCTCTATTCAATCTTTCAATCTCATCTTTAATATCATCTATATTTATTTTCTCTAACTCTTGCTCATAATCCCTAACAGTTTTTTCTGCTTTTTTTAACTTGGCTATCTTCTCTTTAATATCAAAACTTCTTTTTACTAAAGATATATCTATTCCTAATAATGATAAATTTGTATATTGTTGAGGGTATTCCTCCAATGGTCGTCCCTGTTGCATAAGCATATTAGTGTAATAAATCATTCCATTATCACTACTGTATCGTCTAGCAAAACTATTAAATATCTGTTTAAATGAGGGATTTGATTCTCTATTACCTAAAAATATTTCATTCAATCTCTTTGGGTAATTCGTTTTTAATATTTTTTCTTCATTTATATAATATTCTGCTTTAGAAAAATCTTTTCTGATACTGTATTCAATTTTTTTATGTATAAATATTAAGGTAAAACTACCATAGCTAGATAAAAACTTTTCAAGTTTCTTTGCTATCTCTCCTTTAAACGTCGAACCAAATATATAATGAATAAGAGATAAAGAGATACTTTTACCTACACCATTAATAGATTTTTTTGTCTCTTCTGTTAATTGAGAACCTACAACAATATTTAATCCATTTTGAAAATTTATTGTATTAAATTTTGGATTATCAGATGTTAATTGTAATAATCTCATTTTCATCCTTTATCTTATCAATCATAAATAGAAAGTCTAAAGATAAGATTAGCTTTTCTATTGTAATTTTTTTATAATATCTATTGTTAAATTCTAGTAATAAATCATCTATATTAAGACTATTTTCTTGTAAAATTTCTATAATAGTTGCAGATAAAACAATTAAACTATCTGCTGGTTTAACTATCTTTGTAGGCATTATCATCGCTTTATCCCTACATCACATATCTCAAAAAAGAAAGCTATAATAATCCAACTTATAGAAGTTGCATTAAAATCTTTAATATCTATTTTATCCTCTAATGATAAATAGAGATTATATATCACTTTATTAAAATCTAATGTATGTACTTTTGATAAATCGTGAAGTTCTAATAATGTTCTGTTTTCTAACTCTTTTTTAGATACTTTGGAGCTTAATAGCTTAATCAAAATATTTATATACAAATTTTCTATAACTAAAGTTCTTAATTCACTAAGTAAATTATCTTCACTATCAATATCGTTGATAATAGCTATATAATCTAATCCCTCATTTATTTTATTTTTTAGCCTTGTATTTAAATTATTAAGTTCTATCTTTTCATTAGTATCTATACTTCCTAAATCATCATCGTAATTAAGTTTTATTTTTGATTGATTTTGAATTAAATGCTTAAATACTAAGTTTAAAATTATCTCTTCTGTATAGTTCTCTTCAATTCCATTAAAATATCTATTATTTAGCTCTATAAGTTTTGCTGTTTCAAGATTATTAATATCAGTTATTAAATCTGTATAATCTAATAAACAATCTTTTAAATTAATATTGTATTTTAGTTCTAATTCTCTATCTTTATTTGGATTTGCTTTATCTAGTAAATAAAATATTTTAATAGAATATCCACTATATTTTTTGTTATTAAGTGCCTTGAGTGTATTTTCAATTTTTTCTTTGCTTCTTGTTGTTGTAATCTGATATATAAGTCTACTTTTTTTATCAATCAAATCTATATGAGCAACATTTTGACTCTCAAAATTAGCATTTTCAAAAGAGTAGTCATATACAAAATTGAAAATATCTCGAAACCAATTTTCAGAATGAATATTTAATCCATAATCATTTATTAACTGTCTTTGCTCTATATCATATCTACTGATAGCGATAATTTTACTAATATTATTAAATGCTTGTTGTCTTAAATCTATCATATATAACTATCCTTCCTCTTCTCTTTTATCATCTATAATCCCCACAAGTTCCATCATCAATGACCCTTTAAACATCCCTTGAATTCCCATCTTATGAAACTTTGTAAATGGATTTTTTATTAAATCTGCTCTTTGTATATCGTGCTTCTCTTGAACATAATGCTTAATAGCCTTAATAAACTCTATCTGAGAGGAGTTGAGTGTGTGTTTCTTTAAAAATGTATCTAAAAGATAGGGAAGTTTATACTCTTTTTGGTTGATAATATGGGTAAATATATCCTCAATGTCTTGCGATTTACACGTAAACATCTCACTTAATTTTTCTACCTCTATATCCTCTTTTAATAATTCATTTTTAAGTGAAACTATATCTGCATCACTTAACTTTACACCTAAAAATAACTTCTGTAAAACAGGACTTTCACTGAGCATTGTTTCAATAGTGTTACGTATATTTTCCTCATAGAGTTTCAAATCAACACTTAGATGATTTATAGTTATACTCGTTTTACTTTTTATAGCATCTTTGAGGTCAAAATGGTACTCTTTTATATCTTCTGATTTTGATTTATATATCATAAGTGGTGCTATTATATTTGCTGTGGCATCGGTTGCTACAAAATCAAGTTCTAACCAAAAACTACCCTCTTGAGCCTCCTCTAAAAGTAACTCTTGCTCTTTCACTGCCGATATAGTTTTTTGAAGTCGTAAAATATCTGAAACAATCTTCTCTATACTTTTTTGAAGTTTCTCATCCTCTTGAATAACTTTATAGGTTTGAAGTTTTTTACATTGAAGCCTAAACCTCAACTCACTATAATTTTTAACCGTTATTCTATCAAACAGTTTTGAGATGGTAGAGAGGTTGGCTAAATTACCCTCAAAATCATCTATAAAAGGGTTTAATATCTCTCTATGAAATTTTATATAGTAGTCATTTTTTGGTATCTGCTCTATCTGATTTTGTATCTCAGTTTTTAGAGTTTTGAGGTTATCGCTATCTAAACTTTTTAAAAGTGCTAAATTTTGCTCAAAAATCATCCTATGAAGTGATTTTTGCTCCGTTGGCATCTCTCCCGTTGGTTTCTCGTTGAAATAGTTAAAGTTACCCCAAAAGTCAAATATAACAAACTTCTCTTTTTTATAATGGTTATCATAGAGTCTTGTTCCTCGCCCTATCATCTGCCAAAATTTTGATTTAGAGTAGATAGGTTTAGCAAAAACAAGGTTCATCAGTTTTGGAATATCTACACCAGTATCTAACATACCCACAGATATAGCTATGTTAAACTCACTGCCATTATCTTCCCCTTTATCTATAAACTCTTTCATAAGTTCATCTGTATTGTTAAGGTCTGAAACGATAACTTTAGCTACTTTTGAGTTATAATCAGGATAAAGCTCATCAAAGAGTTTTACAAGTCGATATGCGTGTGATTTGTTGATAGCAAAGATGATTGTTTTTGCAGGAAGATTGGTTTGAGGGTCTTTGTAACCATCCTCTATAAGTGTTGTAAGTATAAGCCGATTTGTATCATCGTTTTTAACCATCTTCTCAACACTACTCCCCTCAAAATCTATCTCCTCCCCACTATACCCATCAACTAAAAGTTTCTCTTGCTCATTTTTTGGAAGAAGATTAAAACGTATACCATCACTTAAAAAGTTTGTTTTCACATCAACAACATCATAAGGAGAGAGAAACTTATCTTCCAATGCCTCTTCATAGGTGTAAGCAAAAGTAGGGTTTCCTTTATCTGTACAAAAAAACTGAAAAGTATCTCTATCTATAAAATCAACAGGAGTAGCTGTCAAACCTAACTTTAAAGAGTCAAATTTTAAAAAGAGTTGTCCATAATAGTTATAGATACTTCTATGACTCTCATCAGCGATGATAAGGTCAAAAAATCCTTGTGATATATCTCTCTTTTTTAAGAGGCTCATCATAGTTTGATAGGTTGATACATATACTATTTTATCATCTTCAAAATTTTCTGTTTCTATTCGCTCTCTTGATTGGCTAGGAAGATGCTCTTTAAAGTTGTCCATAGCTTGACGAGCTAACTCTCTTCTATCTGCTAAAAAAAGAACTCTTTTAATAAACCCTTGACGAAGTAATATATCTATAAGAGATATAACCGTTCTTGTTTTCCCCGTTCCAGTAGCCATAACCCATAATAAACTTCTCTTTTTATTGTTCAGAGTTTCTAAAGTTTTTGTGATAGCATTTACTTGATAATAGCGTCCTGCTATATCTTTGTTTAGGAGTTCGGAGGATAGTTTTATACTATTTTCATTTCGTTTTCTATAAGTTTCTAAATCATCAAGAGAGTGGTATGATAAAACTTTTCGTATCGGATAGTTTTGAGTATCCCAAAACTCTATTTCACTACCATTGGTTATATATACAAATGGTGCAAAACCTTGAAGTTTTTCGATACCTTTAGCATAATATTCAGCTTGTGTTTTAGCATTTCCAAGAGTTCTATCTTGTCGTTTAGCTTCAACAATAGCTATAATATGTGCAGTTTTATTTACTAAAGCATAATCAACATATCGAGTATCTCCATCAACTCTAATCTCATACTCTTGAATTACTTTTGTAACATCATCAACATTCCAACCACATTTTATAAGTTCTTTGTCTATTAAGTTTGTTCTTGTTTGGGCTTCATTCATCTGTTAATTATATCTAGTATTTATCATAAGGAATATTAAGCTACTATTTCACTTATGAAAGCACCTTTTAAATGGGATATATATTCCGACCAACCACATCAGCTAAAAGACAAAAACTTTAAATCTAGTATGCGTAAAAAAGAGTTGAAATCTTTGATAAAAACCTACCTGATAGGAGCTATCACTATACCTATCTCTCTTGTAAGTATGCCTTTTGTGAAACGCAAAGAGATAAACTCCAGTGATTTTTTTAGTATAGGAGTAGATTTTCAACGCTCTGCTACTCAAACAGTTGAACTTATAGAGGAGTTAGAGCTAGAGAGAGTTCTTGTTCGTTTTAAACTTTGGGAGATGGACTCTTTAGAGGAGTTAAAAGATTTTATCCTAAAGATGCAAGATAAAAAAGTTATCTTAAAGATTATGCAAGATAGAGAAAACATCGAAGATTTAGCACTTCTTGAGAAAAATCTTAAAACTATATTTTCAACACTTGACAACCTCATCGACATCTATGAGATAGGCACAACTATCAACCGTGCTAAATGGGGATTTTTTAGTGTAAAAGAGTACAATCAATTTTATAAAGTAGCCTATAAATTAAAGTTAGAGGAGTTTCAAAATATAAAACTTATAGGAAGTGGTGTTATAGATTTTGAGTATCATTTTACTGCACATACTCTCTTTAACTTTGATAAATATAGATATGATGGAGTATCAGCCCTACTCTATGTAGATAGAAGAGGTGCTCCTGAAAATATGCAACTAGGGTTTGCACTCTCAGATAAGATAGCACTTCTTAGCACTATGGTTTGGCAAAGTCCTAAAACTGAACATAGTTTACACATTACTGAAACTAATTGGCCTATAACAGAAACAGCACCCTATGCTCCAACAAGTGAAAAAGAGTGTGTGGATGAGGAACACTATGCTAACTATATGCTACGTTACTATCTTTTAACTTTTGCCTCTCAGCAGGTAGATACACTCTCTTGGCATCAACTTATAGCTCGTGGTTATGGGCTTATAGACGATATAGATGGATTTAGAAAACGTTCAGCATTTATGACATTTAAGTTTATGGTTCAAACACTTAAAAATGCCCAATTTTTACGTCTTGATATAAAAAGAGGCTATTATATTTTACAATTTTTAAAAGATGATAAGCTCCTTCAAATCCATTGGTCACTTAAACCAACAACTCTGAAAAAAGAGGATTATTTTACAGTCTACAATAAAACTCACACTCTTATAGAGAGTGATGTTTTAGAGATAAATTCATCTCCTATTTATATATTTATCGAAGATGAGAATTAGAGTAATGATTTAATCACATTACTCACACCTTGATGAAGATTGTATGAGGAGATAGGAAAATCTAAATGTTCATTTTCAAGATTTACATTGTTTTTTGCAAGGTAGTTTCCTAAAAGTGTTAGGTCTATCTCTTTATAACTCTCACAAAGTTCATTATCTAACTTTGTTCTTAAAAGTTTAGATGCTTTATTTGAACGTTGTAAAGTAAATGCAAGAGTTTTCAAACTCACAAAATCACTCCACTCTAAAAAAAGTTCTGGTGTTAAATCTTCTACTTTTTTACCTTGTGCATCAAAAAGTAATCCCATATTTTTAAGAGGAATTAACACACTTAAAATAGCTTCTGAAAATGGTATAACTTTATCTGTCCAAAATGGAGATTCGTTACGTGTTTGTAACTCTATTTCTAATGTGTTTAAGATAATTTCTCTATCTGCATCTTTAAATAGTTGATAGCTCTCTTGTGTCATAATATTTTTCTCCATAATTTCATTATTTGTATAGTAATAACATTTTAGTATAATCTCATTTTTAAATAAAGGATATATATTGAAAATAAATAAAAGTTTAGTAACCAATAGTGTAGCACTCGGTTTAATAGGTTTATCGTTTATAGAGAGTGAGTTTTCTACTCCTCTACTTTATACAGGACTTTTTGCATTTTCAGGTGCTATTACAAATCAGTTAGCTATCCATATGCTTTTTGAAAAAGTCCCTTTTTTATATGGTTCTGGAGTTATTCCAGCACAATTTGAGTCTTTTAAAAGAGCTATTAAAAACCTGATGATGAGTCAATTTTTCACTCCAGCACAACTTACAAACTTTTTTGATAGTGAAGAGAAAAAGATAGATTTAGAACCTATCATACAAGAGACAGATTTCTCTCCAGCATTTGATGCACTTACAAAAACAGTGATGGAGTCCTCTTTTGGAAATATGTTAGGAATGTTTGGAGGAGAGTCAGCACTCGATGCGATGAGAGAACCTTTTTCAGAGAAGATGAAATCAGCAGTTATAAAGATAGTAAACTCAAATATATTTACAAAAACTCTTCATGAGCATATCAAAAAATCTACAAATAGTGAGAATATGTTAGTTTCAATAGAGCAGATGATAGATGCAAGGCTTAACGAACTTACTCCTCAACTGGTAAAAGAGATAGTACAACAACTTATAAAAGAGCATCTTGGTTGGTTAGTTGTTTGGGGTGGTGTTTTTGGTGGAGTTATTGGATTAGCTAGTTCTTTCTTACTCTAATTATATATCAAAAGTAAAAGCTTTATCAAAATAAAAAAATGATAAAGCTTTTTTAGGCATTGTTAATTTAAGATAGCTAAATTATCATTCCACTTAGCCATAAGTAATGCAAAAGAATATTCAAGCATTTTAACACTTTTACTATAACATTTTGTCTTTCTTCTCATTCTTGCAAGAAAGTGTCTAAAAAAGCTATTGTAATACCAATCCCAGCTAGAATATAAAAGTTGGAATGAAAAGTGCTACTAAAGAGAGTATGAAAGCAATCAAAGTAAAAAATCATGATACAGAAGAGGAACTTCTTCAAGAGATTAGAAAAACA
>Ga0256837_1000116_pt1 | contig 72917 bp, 56 predicted proteins | sample 4562384metaG_FD_185976 | JGI IMG/M metagenome (GOLD analysis project Ga0256837, IMG submission 185976) | Hydrothermal vent microbial communities from Guaymas Basin, Mexico - 4561-384 | ecosystem: Environmental > Aquatic > Marine > Hydrothermal vents | place: Mexico: Guaymas Basin | collected... | reverse complement strand
ACGCATTCATTAAAATCCTTTTTTTTAAATATTGTATTTAACAACCCTTATGGAGAATATATGTCTATAGCATCATCCGCTTACCAGGACATTAGCCAACAAATTCAAATTGGTGAAATTGAAAAAGCCGAGAACCTTTTTAAATCTAAACGTGCTGAATTAGAAAGCAGCAACGAATTGCAAGTAGTAGAAGCAATGATGGCAGAGGTCATGGGAGACACCGCCAATGCCCTTGAGATGCTAGAAGACTGTGTAGCACAAAACCCAGATAATAACTTGGCGCGCTTTAGATTAGCTTATCTATTTGAACGAACTGGCTGTGACGACTTAGCAATTGAACATTACAAAAAATTAGTTGCCCAACCAGAATGCCCAATTAATGCAATATATAATTTGGCCGTTTTATTAAACGATCAAAACAGATATGAACTAGCACAACAATGCATAGATCACGCATTAAAAATAAACCCAACAAACACAGCGTTTATCAAACTAAGAAACGATATAGCCTCATCAAAAAGTATGGCTGTTACTAACGCACCAGGACAAAGCGATGACGCATTAAATCATATTTTGGATATGCCCGTTAACGAATTTGAACTATCTGTTAGAAGTCGCAACTGTTTAAAACGCATCAAAATCAATTCTTTACGCGATTTAGTTACAAAAACAGAACAAGAAATGTTGTCTTTCAAGAACTTCGGTGACACTTCTTTAAAAGAAATAAAAATCCTACTAAAAAGCCACAATTTATATTTCGGTATGAAATTAGACGGACGCGTAGCACAAATAAGCGAATCTAGCGACCCTAACGCACGCCCTATAGACACTCTTGAATTATCAACCAGAGTAAAACGTGGACTATCTCAAGCAGGCATAAACTTAATTAGTGAGTTAATAGAAAAGAATGAAGAAGAACTCTCACAAATAAAAAATATGGGTGTCAGTGCTATCCTAGAGATAAAAGAAGAATTAGCCAAACAAGATTTGACCTTACAAGGTTAACATCTTTTATATTAAATTAAAAAAGCCCGCAATATTAGCGGGCTTTTTTAATTTAAATCCTAAACCTTACAGCGCTTGCATAGCTTTATTTAAAGTTTTACTAGGACGCATGGCAGCACTTGCCTTTGCAAAATCTAACACATAATAACCACCAAGATCTACTGGTTTACCCTGTACGTCAATTAATTCCTTCATTATCAAATCTTCATTCGCTTTCAAAGTCTCAGCCAAAGCTTTAAAAGCAGTTGATAATTGCAAATCATCTGTTTGAACAACCAACGCTTGCGCCCAATAAAGAGCCAAGTAAAAATGACTACCCCTATTATCCCTCTCGTTGACGCTACGTAGCGGTGATTTGTTTTCTTCTAAAAACTTAACAATAGCATCATTTAAGGCATCTGCTAAAACCTTAGCTTGCGGATTATTAAAAGTATCAGACAAATGCTCCAACGAAGCTGTCAAAGCTAAAAATTCGCCCAATGAATCCCATCTTAAATGATTTTCTTTAATGAACTGTTGAACATGCTTAGGAGCAGACCCACCTGCACCCGTCTCAAACAACCCCCCACCAGCCATCAAAGGCACAATAGACAACATCTTAGCACTTGTTCCAAGTTCTAAAATTGGAAATAAATCCGTCAAATAATCACGCAACACATTACCTGTAACCGAAATTGTATCTAAACCATTTTTAACACGTGATAATGTAAAACGAGTGGCCTCTTCTGGCGACATAATCTGTATATCTAAATCGTTAATATCATAATCTGCCAAATATGTATTAACTTTCTTGATTACCTCGGCATCATGACCACGCTTTGCATCCAACCAAAATATTGTTGGTACACCCATAGCCTTTGCTCTAGCAACAGCTAACTTAACCCAATCTTTAATAGGAATATCCTTAGCCTGACACATCCTAAAAATATCACCTTCTTCCACAGCCTGCTCTAGTAAGACATACCCTTTTTTAGCCTCTACAATTCGTACAATACCATCACCATGCACCTCAAACGTTTTATCATGAGAGCCATACTCCTCTGCTTTTTGAGCCATTAAACCAACATTTGGAACAGTACCCATTGTACGAGGATCAAAAGCTCCGTTTTGTTGACAAAACTTAATTACCTCTCGATATACACCGGCGTAACATCTATCAGGTATACAAAATTTAGTATCTTGCAACTTTCCTTGAGCATTCCACATTTTACCAGATGTTCTAATAGCCGCCGGCATTGACGCATCAATAATTACATCGCTTGGCACGTGCAAATTAGTTATGCAGTTATCAGAATCCACCATAGCTAAGGCAGGACCATTATCATAACATTTTTGTATATCACGCATAATTTCTTGCTTTTGAGCATCAGACAAAGGAGCAATTTTAGAAACAACATCGCCTAAACCATTATTTGGATCTATACCTAGCCCCGAAAACAACCCTTTGTGATTAGCATACAAATCCTCAAAAAATACTGACACGAAATGCCCAAATATTATAGGGTCTGAGACCTTCATCATTGTTGCTTTTAGATGCACAGAAAACAAAACGCCTTTGTCTTTTGCATCTTGAATTTCTTGTTTAATAAAATCCCTCAAAGCTTTCTTACTTAAAACAGAAGCATCTATAATTTCGCCTTTTAAAAGCGCCAAATCATCTTTTAATATTGTAATAGTATTGTCATTACTGATAAATTCTATCCTGCAATGCATATCCTCTTCAATAGTAATGGATTTCTCAGTACCATAAAAATCATTGCTTTGCATATTTGCAACATGAGATTTTGAATCTGACGACCACTCACCCATAGAATGAGGATTATTTTTAGCATATTGCTTAACGGCTTCTGGTGCTCTACGATCAGAATTACCTTCTCTTAAAACAGGATTTACAGCACTGCCTTTCACCTTGTCATAACGCACCTTAGCCATTTTTTCGGCATCCGTTTGAGGGTTTTCAATATAATCTGGTATTTTATACCCTAAAGATTGTAACTCAGCTATAGCAGCCTTTAGCTGTGGCACTGACGCAGAAATGTTAGGCAATTTGATAATATTAGCCTCTGGTTTTTGAGTTAACTCGCCAAGTTCTGCCAAAGCATCAGGCATTTGCTTGTCTTCTGGCAAAAACTCAGGAAAACTAGCAATAATACGACCTGCCAAAGATATATCTCTAGTCTCGACAGAAACACCTGCAACTTTAGTAAAAGCCTGCACTATTGGCAAAAACGAATAAGTGGCTAAAGCTGGTGATTCATCGGTCAAAGTATAAACTATTTTTGCTTCTGTCATGATTTCTCCTAAAGTTTTCTAAATTATCATTAATATTGTAGCGATTAAATCACTATAGACCACTTATCATTTGTGTGCCGAATTTTTTTGTATGGCCTCAAGATTTTCATCTAGCTGTTGCCAGGACACGCTTCTATCTTTTGGATCAATTAAAACTTTCACCTCTTCTAACATATCATCGACATATTTTACATTTCGCATACCAACCAAAACCGTATGTATGCCAAAAGTACTACGCAAGGCTCGCACAGCCAACTGACTCATATTAATATTTACTGACCAATCCTTATCCGCCTTAGCAACTGCATCCTTTAACTTATTAATATCATCCGCTCCCTTTATACGGTATACAGAATCCACCGCCTCTAAAGCGGACGATAAAGTAGCAACAAAATGCTCCAAATCCTGCCTGAGATCCACTGTATCCCCAAGCTGATTTAAAAGAAATTTAATGGCATTTTGCGCACGTTGCATAAAAAACTGTTCTTGACTCCACCGCCATTGATCCCAAGAGGCAAAATTTTTCCATATTTGAGACAAATCACGTCCGACAGAAATCATTTCAACAACTTGCTTTTCTACTGATTCCGCTAGCTTCATTGGCTTGATATATCTTTGCAATAATTCGTTTTCTTCATCAGTTACAGCCTTAATAGCTGATATAATTTCACCTTCACTAGCTAAACCACGCTCTTCAACATCTACCAATCTAATCATAGCATCTGCTCTTAACGCGTTTAATGGTCTATTGACCAAAACGCCCATATTATTTTTAACCGCCCACTGCAACAAAGACTCCTCATCTTGATTTTTTAATGTAACAGCATGACTTTCCATTAAATTCACAGGAAATTCTATTACGGCAAAATGATGATTTTCAGAGACTTCATTTGCTATTTCTAAAAGTTTTTTAGCCGAAAGAAAAGCAAAATCATTGCTTGGTGCAATAAAAGTATTTGCACTAACACCGTACCAAGCAATCCTACCCGCAGACACTTCTTGTTCTAAAAACACAAAAGCATCCTTTATGCGTTTATACATAATCTCACGAGATTTAATTAAATCCAAGCCCTCTTTTCTTGCCCAATCTAAAAAATATTCCGGATTATGCAACATATACACATCAATGCAGTCTAAGCCCATATTAGACAGAGATCTATATATCTGATCTTTTAAAAAGTCTGGATGTATACAATGCTCTAAATGATCGCTATATGGCACTAAATCATCCCAAGCGATGCCCTCTGATTGCTGTTTTCGTGATATAGTTAAATTTTCACCCTGAATATAACCACCTTTAGTAACAACGACTATATTCTCACGCCTAATATCCTTAGCATCAATTAAATCGTCAATTACTACACCAACTAGCTCCTCAGAACGTCCGTCTGTATAATTAGCGCTTGTATCTACCAAGTTAAAGCCATTTTGAAAGGCCTTAGTCATAGCGTCATAATGCGCGTCTTCATGAGCCTCTACCCTGTAAGCGCCATAACCTATTTGAGATACGCTTAGTCCTGTTTTTCCCAATATACTATTTGGCATATCTTTTGTTTCTGTATATATTTTAGTTGCTTCTGTGGTTGCTTTACCGCATTGCATTATAATTACTCCATTTTTTTAATTAGTTCCATTTTCATACGCAGCTTATGAGGCAAAATCATATTAGCCTGACGTAATGCTTGTGTTCGCAACAAATCAAACCTTGGCAATGTTTGCCCTTTAGATTGAAAAGTCTTTTCAAAATACTTATATAATTTGGCAGCAATAAATTCCATTTGCTTTGAAGCCTCTGATTCGCCCCAGCCCAAATGAACATACGCATTGGTCAAATAACCTGTTATATAATTATATAAATCATCTCTATTAGCCTCTTTTATCCCCTCCATCAACAACCTCTGTGCCACAGTATTAAATGATTTTTTATATTTTTTATCTTTTGGAAACTGCTCTTGTAATTTTAACATAATTATACTGGCTGTTTTTTTATCACCATAAATATAAGCTGTTGTTAAGGCCTCTTCCAAAAAATATTTATAAGCCGAGACCACCCCTACCTTACGTCCAAAAGATTTTAGATTGGCTTCAAACAATTTAATAACAGCATTTACAAAGCTAAAATTTGGTACTGAATAAAATGAAATAGCATTACCATTATCATCACGAGCTATAAACAAACGGCCACGCCTAAAACAATTTTGCAATCCAGAATAAGTAATTCGATCCATATTTTTTATCGTATTAGCCTTGGCAAACGGCCTGCCTTTTTGAGCCCAATAAATTGCTAAAGCATCTGGAAAACGCCAATCAAAAAAACCAAACCTATTTTCTAACTCTACCATAAAAGACACATCTAAACTTAATTCGTCTTTTATACGCTTAGCCATATCGGGATATTTCTCTAAAATCTCTGTTGCGGACTTTGAACCCATAACACGATCAATTTCATCCGCTAAACGCAATTTATAATAATTATTATGATCATCTGTATATTGACCTATTTTATGATAGATAATCCAAGATAATTCCTCGTATAAATCTGCACATTTTGGATTGTAAGGTATTCCTTTTTCTTTTAAAACTTTCATACCCTGATTAACCCAATTCCAACGCTCCGCTGAAGTCGGTAACTCTACCGATATGTTATATGCTAAATTCCACGCATTAAAAGACCATATTTTTGGCATTCTTGGTTCTAACTTACCTATCCAATCACTTAATTGAACCAATTCAAAAAACTCTCCTCTATCCCTCATAGATGTTGCACGCAACCATAAAGCATCTACCAACAACCCTCTAAACGCTCCCAAGGCTGTTGTTGCAAATATAATTTCAGGTGGCACACCCTGTAAAGAAGGCATTGCTGATAACGCATTTTTATCACGCTGTATATGCAATCTATCTACCAAAGAATAATTAATAACTACGCAACTCAATACTATCAATAATAATAAATGACGCATTATGAAATATCCTGAATTAAGCCAAGTTCGCGCGTAGCAAAAACAATACAAGCAAAACACAAAACTAATAACAATCTAAGCCCTATACCTACAACATTAAACAACAGAAAACTCCCACCGATTGTTACACCACGGCTAATTTGATCCATAGGAGATAATTCAACATAGTCTGGTAACATCACCGAAACTACAGAGGCTAAACTTTTAGTATATAAATTATACCCTTTATCAAATGCGGATATGGTTGGTTGTTCTTTTGGCAATATTTTAGAATGAGTTAAATCTTTTACTATACCACCGCTTAACAATAAAACATAAAAGGCTAATACACATAAAAGGCTCACATTAGATGATAAACAAGTGCTAAACGACAACCCAATGGCCGCCAAAAAAATAACCTGTATAAATAAAATAACAAACGCTATTAGTAGGTTAAATGTAAAACTTCTGTCTTGCACTAAAACAACTAATCCATCCTTAATTTTTACTAAAATAGAATCCTTATTAAAATTTCCTAAGCTAACTTGCAAAATTTCATCTTTCTTAAAAAGTTTTGCTGGGATTTTTAGTTCATGATACAAATTAACTGAATTATTTGTGATCAAACGTATGAACCCTCCATCTTTAGTTGGATTGCCGATAATCCAAGTAGCCCTTACTTTATAAGTGTCTGTTGTTGATGATGTATAAAATTTATAACGTAAAGTGTAACTTTTAACATCTTTTGACACTTCTTCAGGCTTAAACTGCCAGTGAAACCACTTACCTGATTTAATAGAAATGGTTTTTTTCCTTTCCTTTTGATACTTAACTATCATTTTGTTTAATAACGGTTTTAATGGCGATCTAGCTGAGAGCACAGTTGCCTTAGCATCTGACAAATCACCAGGCATTAAATCTAAATGTTTATTCAACGAAGCTTGCTTTTGATAGTCGCGCTCTAATGAATTTATATTAAATAAAGTAAACCCATAAACAATCGCAAGTAAAAAAGCATTTAAAATACAAAGTCCAATAAACTTTCCTAATAATACTTGATAACGCGCCACAGGCTTTGAATCTAAAACAAATAATACTTTATCTCGCCAATCTTTACGCAATACATTTACTGACAAGAACATATTAAATACGGCTAAAAAGAAAGTTGTAAAACCCAACGTATAAGTCAAAATTAATTGAAAATTACCTTTTACAGTACCGTCGCCTATAACAATATATGGAATGGCATAAACCATAACCAAAAAAAACAATCCCATAACCAAAGGTATGCGCCTTCGTACAAACTCTATTAAAGTTAGTTTTATAATTGCTGTTAAAGTATGCATAAACTATTCAAATCAAATTTTAACTATGTTTGTAAAAAACATTAATTACCTAATAACTCATCAATAACATCTTGATTTGGATCGTTTGTTTCTAATACTTCATCCACTTCCGCGGGTACAGAGGCCTCTTTAGCATTTGCAGTAGATTGTTCAAATATACTATTAGTTAAATCACCAACCTTAGCACCGCCCGTATTAAATTTAGCACTAGCATCGTCAACTACACTTAAAAAGTAATCTTCTAATGTTTGATTAGGGCTTAATAAATCTTTAACTGCACCATTACTAACAATAGTACCTCCATAGAATATTGCCACTGTATCACATAAGTCTTGCATATCAGAAAGCAAGTGAGAGCAAATAATAATTGTTTTACCCTTTTGTTTAAGGTGTAAAATCAATTCTTTAAATTCTCTATTTCCCAATGGATCCATACCTGTTGTTGGTTCATCTAAGATAATTAACTGAGGATCATTCATTAAAGCCTGAGCAAGGGCAATGCGTCTAGCCATACCTTTAGAAAACTCACCAATAGGTCGTTGAGAAGCTCCTTTTAAACCTACCATTTCCAACAAACTATCTACTCTTATTTGTAAACTTTTAGATGAATAACCAAAAATTTTACCATAAAATCGCAATGTTTCTTCTGCACTTAAATATGGATACAAATAGCTTTCTTCTGGCATATAACCAATAAATTTTTTAACAGCATTAGCACGGGGATGGTTGCCTAAAATAGATATTTGTCCTCTATCTGGAAACAACAACCCTAAAAGCATCTTTATAGTTGTGGATTTACCTGCACCATTAGGCCCTAATAATCCAAATATTTCGCCCTGTTTAATCGTAAAATTAATATTGCGAACTGCCTTGACTTTAGGGCGCATCCAAAAATCACGAAACGTTTTGCTGATTTCTCTAACATCTACAACAAGAGCATCAGACATTCTTTTGCTCCATGCGCAATAATCTAGCTGAATTAAAAATCACAAAAAACGAACCTATATTATGTAATAAAGCGGCTTGCATCGGTTCTATATAATTACTAATAGCTAAGCCAGTTCCCATAACAATAAATACAATCCCAAAAATAAAGTTTTGATAAATAATCTTGCGTGTTTGTTTTGATAAAGCTATTAGAAATGGTAAACGTCTTAAATCGCTAGACATAAAAGTAATTGATGCCGAATGTATAGCAATATCACTACCTAAAGCACCCATGGCGATACCTAAATTACCTGCAGCTAAAGCTGGAGCATCGTTTATACCATCACCTACTACTGCCACCGTACGCCCTTGGGCTTTTATTTCTTCTACAACTTCTAGTTTACGCTCTGGCAAACACTGCGCCTCAACCTTAGTAAAGCCTAGCTCCTTACCTATGCTATTAGCTACTTCCCAACGATCACCTGTAAGCATAGTCAAATTACCTACACCAATATCACGCAATTCTTGAGCAGCCTCTTTAGCTTCAGTACGCATTTTATCAGCCATTAAGATTCTGCCTATATATTTACCGTTTTTAGCAACATGTAAAATAGAAGCAACTAAATCCGACTTATCCTTTGGCACTGTAATCGCATTTTCTTGCAAAAATGTAGCTCTACCTATTATGATGTTTGAACCTTGATATTTAGCTTTAACACCTTTGCCGTGCACCTCTTCAAAATCTTCTATATTTTCAGCATCTATCTTTGCACGCTTAGCCGCGCCAACAACTGCAAGCGCAGCAGGATGGCGTGAATGCAGTTCTACTGAACTGGATATTTTTAAAAATTCAATAGGATTTATATCAAATGGTTCTATTTTAAAAACCTCCAAATTACCTGTGGTTAATGTACCTGTCTTGTCAAAAACAACCGCATCTATATTAGCTGCTTCTTCAAGATCGACTGCATTTTTTACCAATACTCCTGATTTGGCAGCAGCAGAAAGCGCCGCTATCATAGCTGTTGGCGTAGCCAAGATAAAAGCACAAGGACACACTATCACCAATGTTGTAATAGCCGCATACATATTTTTTGTAAAAAACAAAATAACAGCACACAACATCAAGACAACTGGTGTATACCAAACTATATATTTATCAACTATTTTTGTAACTGCTATTTTTGTAGAGCCAGCTTTTAAAATTAATTCACGTACTGTCCCCAAAAGAGTATTGCCACCTAATTTATCTATCTTAACTTCTACCGCCCCTGTCAAATTAACCGTCCCTGCAAATACAGTCAACTCCTCATCATTGGCTCCTTTTTCTACAGGCAATGACTCACCTGTAATAGGGGCTTCATTGATAGTTGTTTCGCCTTTTATAATAACCCCATCAGCTGGAAAAGAATCCCCAGGTAAAACCTTTACAATATCACCTATAGATAATTCTGATACTTGGATTTCAATAAAATCATTATCACGTTTTACTAATGTATTTTTAGGAGTTAATTTAATCAAACCTTCAATAGCCTTAAATGCACCTTTTGCCTGTCGAGATTCAATTAAATTAGCAGTTAACATTAAAAATGCCACCACTGCAGAGGTGCGATAATCCTCCAGACTAATACAAGCAATTACCGCCAAGGCAGCTAGTTCTTCCATGTGTAAATGACCATGAATCAAAGCTTTTACCGCACCAAAAACCAAAGGAGCGCCAATGAAAACAGCAGCAATTAATGCAAAAAATTGAGGGTAAAAATCACCTCCAAAAAATATTTCTGCCAAAAAGGAATTTAAAAAAAACGCCAAACCTCCAAACACAGAAATAATTCCTATTTTAGACAAGGAATGATCATGCCCATCATGCTCATCACAACTATCCATAGCTGCTTCTAACTGCGCTGACGCATTACAACATCTAGCCTCTGTCATTTTCTGACTCCTCTGCATCTTTATTTATGCGCTGTGGATCAAGGCCCAATCGCAAACGTAATTCTTTACCACCATCAGGCAAAAAATACTTAGCTTCCACCTGCTTTAAAATACGCTTTAAACGTGCAAAACGTGTATTAACAACAAATAAATTTAACGCTGTCTTATCCTTGCCATACTTATTTATAATGGTTTGTAAATATTTAGCATCTGCCCGTGCCTGCGCCAAAGATTGCGCTGCCAACGTCTTGGCCGATGCCAAAACGGCACTGACATCGCCTCTGCTTTGATTAAGTATCCGTTGAGCCTTTCCTTTAGCCTTAGACATCTCTTCTGATTTGTTTTGTTCGGCCAATAAAACTTTATCAAACTCTTTTTTAACCTGTCGTGGCGGAACTATACTCACTTCTACCGAGGCTATTTCGATGCCCGTGCCCCAGTTTTTTAATGAATTTTTTGCAGAAAACTCAATAGCATCTTTAAAACTAATTGCTCCATGACGCAACAATGGATCAACTGCCATAGTAGCGCCGGCAATTACAGCACCATTTTTTACTGCCAATTTAAGTAATCTATGTTCTTTTTCTACAGTTCCAACTGTATTGTAATAACTGCGTAAATCACTTAATCGATAATGCACTGTCATTAAAGCATGTACAATATTGGTATCACCTGTAATTAAATAACCATCTGTCACAGGCGATAAAGTCTTACCTACAGCACTATTTTTACCATCAGCTGTAGATTTAAAATAAAAATCTTTAATTGCAAAACTTTGTTCTCGTCTAACCGATACTTTTTCAACACGCTCAATAGGTGCTGGCCAAGCAAAATGCAAACCGTCTGATTCTATTCTATCTAATCTACCAAATCTAAAAACCATTGCTTGTTGATAACTTTTAACCATATACATTCCAGAAAATATATAAGCTAAAACAATCAATAACATAATGGCTTTTAAAACTATAAATGAAGTCTGCAACGCACCAGCTAAAGCTTCAAAAGCTGGATTTGTTGCTATTTTTTTATCTTCACTCACCAGAACCTCCAACACTACCCTGTTTTAATTGAGTAAATGGACTTGTTCCAGTATCCATAATAATTGTTGAACGACTTTTTAATATTTCTTCCAAAGAATCTATTTCAAATAAGAAAGTTGCCAAATCTGGATTCTGCCTAAACACTTTATAATACTGGGCAGACTGCGCATCAGCATCCGCTCTTATTTGTTTTGCCTTAGCATTGGCCTCGGCCAATAATTGTGCACGTTCTGACTGGGCGGCAGTTTCAATCTCACGAGCTTCCCCATCTGCTTCGGCATTAATTCTTTCTATAATACGACTGCGCTCTGCTTTCATCCTATTAAATACCTCTTGCGTAGTAGACTCTGGAAAGGCTATACGTTCAATACTAAAGTCTGTGATTTCAACGCCAAATCGTTTTGCAGCTTGTGTTTTTACCTCACCGAGAACTTGGTTTTCAAAAGCATCCAATTTGATTACCTTTGGATTTACATTAATTAAATCTGCCAATTTATACATACCCAACACAGCTTTATCTGCCGATCTAATCATTGCATCAAAACGATTTTCAAAAACACTTACCTCGCCAACACTTGTATAAAATTTTAATGGCTCAACAATCCTCCACACAACAGCTGTTTCTAAAATTAAATTTTTACCATCACGGGTAATACCCTGCTCTAATTTCCCACGAAAAACTTGAAGACGTTTTTCAAAAGTGCTAACTGTCTGAATTGGCGCAGGCCACTTCCAATAGAAACCTGCCTCAGTAATAGGCCGTTGCGGTTTTCCAAAGCTAAAAACAACCGCCTGTTCCGTTTGACTTACTTGAAATGCAAGCAAATAAATAACTAAGGTTAATGTAATACCTAAAGCAATAAGTAATGTAAGGGGTTTAGAACGCATTTTTCTCCTAGTTCGCTAAACTATTTAAGTCTAAATCTGTAATATCAGCTCTTAATTTTTCTTCTAAATTTAAAATATCTACTCTATCTTTTCCTTCTGGAACTATATATTTTCTGCTTTTTGTCATGGCTACTTTTAGCATCTCTAGTCGCCTACGAATTTTATATAATTTTGGAGCCTCTTTATATCCTATTAATTGTGAACCAAAACGACCAGCATCACCTTTAGCTAATGCCACAATACCAGCAGCCTGACCCTGAGCATTTAACTCGATAACCTTTGCCTCATAACCCGCAGATGTACTTAACTTATTTTTAGTCGATTCTGCCTGTAGCAACCTTGCCCGCTTGGCTTCATCTGCCTTAACTACAGCTTCATAACTTTCTGCAACCTCAACAGGTGGATGCACACCTACAAAACCTGCATAAGCTAAATCAACACCCATCGAATTTGCAATAGCCTCTAATTTTGTAGTTAAACGCTTTGCTTCCTTACGCCTTCCCTCTCCCATCACTTTAAAAAAATCAACCGTTGTCAAATACCTTGTCAAAGCTGCTTTAGCCCTACTTTCAAATAAATCCTTTGCATTGGCATAATTATATGCCCATACAACAGCCCTGTTTGGCCGAATTTTATAAATTAAAGCAAAACTGGTTGCCAATAAATTTACAGGGACTTCATCACCTACTGATTCTGCAGACGCAACCACCATAGACTCTTCAGCTTGACCATGTTCTGTAGTCCATATTCTAATTTCTTGTTTTTCATTCAATAAACCCAATTGCATAGCATACACCTTGCCAACATTAACTTTGCGTATACTGTCAATTGGCCAAGGTAAATTAAAATGCAAACCTGCCTCTAGCGGTATTTTGCTAACCCGTTTGCCAAAACGCTCTACAAAACCTACATATCCAGCATCAATAATAGTAATAGAACTACACAGCCATAATATAATAATTTGCGCTATCAAAAATGGTGCTATTCCCTTTTCAAACGCACGATACATGGTACTTTTTGAAATTTCAAACCCAAATTGATAATCTAAGACATCTCCTATACTTTTAGCAATACGGCTCGGAGAAGCCAAAATAAACAATAAACGTGAATCCTGCGGAGGTCGCCTAGTTTGTTTTTGATTACTATAAATATGCAATACAACACCACCCAAGGTTTCTAAAGCATATAAACCTAGAACTACTGCACATATATATCCAAGCGCAACAGATCCGATAGGCCAATTCATATAATTACCTGCTCTAGCAATTGCCGATAATAATGCAGCCCAAGCAGATAACATCATTAACCCAGCAGGAGATCTTAAAATACCATACCCAGATTGAGATGCTAAGCCTGCCAAAAATCTAGCAAAAATAAATAAAATAAAACCTATGAAAGCTTGTATAAAACCTGTAATTACCAATGAATTTTGATCTATAATTATATTTTTGTCTGTTTTTAAGTGCCACACATAAAAGGACAAAACTAAAGAAAGCACGCCCATACATAAAGCAAATATTGGAACTAACCAAAACTTCACTAATTTTAACCTAGCAGCAGCAGAATAATCATCAGCATCGTCAAATAAGTTACCTTGGCTACTTTGACTTTTTAAATATTCAATATCAATAGCCTCTCTATCCACTCGTGTTTCTAAATAAAGCTCCAACAATGGATATAACCAAGAACAAGCAAGCACTATTAATATCCATGATGTAGCCTCTGTACCCACGTTTGGTACTTGCATATCACATACAAAAAAACCAACTGCTAATATAATAGTAAAAAATAGACCAAAAGCAGACATAGCTAAAGCGCGCTTATGAGAAACAAGTGATTGATCTGGTTGTAATTCAAGCATTAACTAACCTCAGTACAAGAAAAAAGCCAACAGCCCAATGCTAAAATGGCAACGATACAATTTAAAGCATAACTAGCTGACAATAATAAATAATTAAAAGGTATATGAGAACCTAAATTAAGAGCATCGGCAACCCAAAACATTTGAAAATCAGGAACAACAGCCATCATAAACTTTGACATCCAAGACACAGAAATTACATGACTGGTTACAAAGCTAACACTTAATCCAATAAAAAAGATTAAAATAGTACCTAATGCCGTCAAGGTTAAATTGCATCTAGTTGCCAAAGTAATGGCTACGGCAGACAAAATTGCACAGGCACAAAAAGCTAATGCCCCCGCTAATGCAATATCCCATTTAATATCAGATCCAAAAACAATAAAACTCCAATTATGATCCAATAAAGCCCCGCCTATCAAAGCCAATGTAAACATCGGAATAGCAACTATCACCGCAGTAGATAAAAACACTTTATTGGCTAAAAAATTCATGGTAGCAGCTATAATAAGCGTCAATAAAAAAGCAATTACAAGCAATATCATACATTGCGTTTCTAATATTATATAATTTGCATCTTGCGTGCCAAACTTAACCACCAATAAACTTACAACTGTCAACACATAAAAACTCACAGCCTGTGAAGCCAAAATACCCAAAAATTTACCTATTACAAAACTACTTCTGCCCATAGGCTTAGACAATAACGTAAGCACTGTATGGTGTTGTAATTCTCTAACCAATGAATCCCCAGCAGAAAAAATAGCTAAAAACAAACCTGCCAACAACATATTTGCCAATGACATATCTTGCACCAACTTTGTAGAATCCATCAAAGTAAAAAAAGTAAAAGCGGGTGACAAAGCGATAATCGCAGCCGTACTTATCAGAATTAAACTGAAAAATGGCTGACGTATTATCTCTAAAAAAGTATTGTAGCTAAGGCTTATAATCTTCATAGTTTAAGAAACATAGTATTGAGTTTTTTATTAAATTACCACTATTTATTTCATTGACATTTATTGCCCTAATGGCACTATATATAAAATATGAATAGTTTAGATGCAATAAATCCGTTAAATGAACAAAACAACAACCAATTGCCTTTATTAGAAAATTTAAATGCAGTTGAATTATGCCCGTGGATCGAAACAATTTTATTTGCCAGCGATAAACCTCAAAGCTTAAAACAAATTACAAAAAATTTAGGTGGTAAAATTAATCCTCAAGTATTATGCGACGCAATAGAATTGTTAGCGGACGAAATAAACAACAGTTCTCGACCTTATGAATTAATAGAAATAGCCAAAGGGTTTCAATTGCTAACTAAAAGTTGCTACGCTCCTGTATTACAAGAATTATCTAAACCCGTAAATAAAAAAGATTTGACTCCAGCTGTCTTAGAAACGCTATCAATTGTCGCATACAAGCAACCTATCACACGACAAGACTTAGAAAACATCAGAGGTGTTGGATGTGGCCAAAATGTACGCCGTTTAATGGAGTTAAAATTAGTTAAAGTAATAGGTAGAGCCCAAAGCCTTGGCAGTCCGTTATTGTATGGTACAACTGATGAGTTTTTACAACTATTTGGACTAAAAAATACTAAAGAATTACCTGATTCCGTTGAGATAAATGGAAACCAAGATAAAAACAATTAATTTTTGAACCTTTTGAATTTTAAAGCGTAAATCATTTGTAAACTTACAATTGTAATTTGAGGATAATTATGTCAGACAATCAAGAAATTGACGAAACACCAAACCACGAAGAGGAAATTCATGAAGGTGAATATAGTGGTCATAATGAGTTGATTGAAAGTTTTTACGAAAAAAAGAGCCTTAAACAAATTATTGATGACCAAATCAAATCATCACCATGGTGGTTTATTTCTTTTGCTGCCCACGGAGTTGTTATTTTTTTAATGACATTAATAGTAACTATGAAAGCAAAAGATCAAGAAGAGGTTGTTGTTGTGCAATCAGAAATGATTGAACAAGTACAAGACAAAGAAAAAGAAGAATTAAAAGAAAAGTTAGAAGAAAAAGAAGTCGAAGTTGATGACGTTGAAGTTGACGATGTTGTTGAAGAAGAAGTAGTAGAAGATAATATCGAAGTAGAAACCGACATTGAAGTTGACGCCTTTGAAGAAACCGAAGTATCCGACGAACAAATATCAGATGTTTCGTTTGACGCACCAGTAGGAGGCGAAGAATTAGGCGTATTTGGCGTAGGCGATGCTGGCGGAGCCATTAAAGGTGGTATGTTAGCTGCTCGTGGTTCCAAAAAAGGACGCAGAAAAGCTGTTGCTAGAGGTGGCGGTGGCAAACAAGTAATTGAAACAGTTGAAAGCGCTTTAAAATATTTAGCCCGCGTACAACGAAATGATGGTTCTTGGTCAAAAGAGCCCAATGCCAATCCCCAACCTGATAAAAATGATATTGCAATCACAGGTTTAGCTGTACTTTGTTTTTTAGGGGCTGGCCATACTGAAATAGCGGGTAAATATCGTAAAAATGTTAAAAACGCCATTAAATTTTTATTAAAACAACAACATAAAAATGACGGCGGTTTTGGACATGGAGGAACTTACATCAATGGTATAGCCACTATGGCATTAGCAGAAGCAGCAGCTATGGCTAACAAAAGCAAAACCAAAGCGGCGGCTCAAAAAGCCATCAACTGGGTCTTTGCCGCACAAAACAATGCGGGTTCGTGGGGATACTCCACTGGAGAAACAAAAAATAAAAAACAGCCAGATGGAAAAAATGACACGTCTGTTGCTGGCTGGCAAATGATGGCAATAAAATCTGCTAAACTAGCTCATTTAAAATTAAATGAACGAAAAATCAAAAAAGCTTTAGCTGCTTTTGACCGCGCTACCACAGATGGCAAGAAAAATTTTCAGGGCAACTATCAGTCCCCATTAAAAGGACACGCCAACTTTGGCACCCCTACTATGACGTTAGTAGTTATGTGTATTAAAGAATTTTTTGGCATGAAAAAAACCGATCCACAATTGGTAAAACCAGCAAAATATTTATTAAGTAAAAAATACGTTCCAACCAGACCAACAGGCAAAGAAAATCGAGCAAACGGCTATTATGCCATGTATTATGGCGCATTAGTAAATTTTCAAATGGGTGGTAAATATTGGAAAACCTGGCGTGATGGTATGTTAAAATGTCTGCCTCCAACTCAAGACAAGTCAGGTGGTTTAACTAATGGTAGCTGGGCTGTAGACGCCGTCAAAGGACATCAGCATGGAGAAAATAAATTAGGCAGAACCGGTGTAACTTGTTTTAATACACTTTCTATGGAAGTCTTTTGGCGTTACGCCGCACATTAATTATATAAGATGCCCATATCAAATAAAATTTAATATGGGCATCTTACCTTTAAAAATAATGAAATACCTCATCTTAATTATATTTTTTACCGTATTTACAAATCAAATTTTAGCCAAACCCTCTCTGAAACACGAAACTATTAAAATCAATAACATTTCAATTAATAAACAAACGTCCGAAATACAAATTAAAGCATCATTTGCTGTTAAACACGACATATTAGAATACTTCCTAGTTGGCGAAGAGGGCAAAACTTACGAATCTGCCTTTAAAGTAGACTCAAAAACTAAAGGTTCAGAATTAAACTTTGCATTATTACTTATAGGCTCCGAGCCTGTACCTTTTGCAGAATTAATGAAATATCAAAAAATGACAAATGGTCTGCAACAACTAAAACACAAATACCCTAACTCTATATTTAATATTAATTTATATTTATATGATACACAGCTCTCCCCCGCCCTTTTTCTGCGAAATAGAGAAATTAAAGATTACCAAAATAAAAATTTAACTTGGGTTTATACAGGGGGATGTTTTAGCACAAACAATAAATATATGGCTGATATTGATTTTTGTTATATTGGTATTTGGCCAGATTCAAGTGCGCCATTAAATTTATTTAACACTGGTCAGAATCCATATCAAAATGAAAATGCAGGGTTTATTATGACTCACCCTAGTGACATTGATATATCCATCGATCAAAAAATTTTGATTATTATAAAAAAATCCAAGGAGTAAAAATGCTTTTCACAAAAGACTTAAAAACACATACAACAGACATATTTGTCAATCGCATACTACCATTGTATTTACTATGTCTGATAATAGTCTGCGCCCCTATAAAAGCCGATGATCACTTGCCTCTATCACTACTCAAAGAAAGCAAACATAGCTTAGCTCAAGCTCATACTTTTTTAATGTTACAACAACAAAAAAATGGTTCTTGGTGCGATTCTGCTCCTATAACTGCCATGGTGTTATACTCGATAGTGTTAGATCCTCAATCTAACTTTTATATCAATGACAACAAAACCAATCAATCTGTAGAAGCCGGATTTAATTTTCTAAAGGGCTTTGTACAAAAAAATGGTGGTATTTACAAAAAAGAATACCGCAATTATATAACAGCTGTATGTTTAATGGCATTTGCACAAACTCGTGATCCAAAATATAAAGATATTGTCAAAAATGCTCATGATTTTTTAGTTAAATTTCAATTAGACGAGGGCGAAGGCTTTAATAAAAATCATAAATTTTATGGTGGTATTGGCTACGGTGGAGATACACGTCCAGATTTATCAAATACACAAATGGCTTTAGATGCAATACATGAAGCAGAATTATATATGCAATCATTTAAAACTATTTTGCCTTCCAAAAAAGAAATGCAAAAAGAAGAAAAAGAACTAGGACTACACTGGCAAAAGGCATTAATTTTTTTAAATCGTTGTCAAAATACAAAATATAATAAAATGGATTACGCCACAAATGACGGCGGATTTAGATACGAAACTGGCACTTACAAAGCCGAACGCAGTCGCAGTTATGGTTCTATGACTTACGCCGGAGTAAAATCTTTAGTCTATGCAAATTTACATACTCCAGAAATGACAGAAAAAGTACAAAAAGCATTTGATTGGATTCAAAAGCACTATACCTGGGAACGCAATCCAAAGCTTGAAGATCCAAAATTTAAAAAGAACCCAAAAGCAGGCAACTCGGCATTATACTATTACTATATGACCGCATCAAAAGCGCTAGATGCAATGAAAATAGAAACAATTCAAACACCAGATAAACAAAAACATAAATGGCGACCAGAATTAATCACAAAGCTAATATCCATACAAAAAGCTGATGGACATTGGATAAATGAAAATGGTCGTTTTTGGGAAAACATCCCCGAATTAACCACAGCTTACGCAGTAATAGCTCAAAAATTTGCTTTAGCAACAGAATTTAAACTATCAACACAGGAGCCATAATGATAGAACCACATATTCATATGCTTTCACGCACAACCGAAGATTACCAAGCTATGTACAAAGCTGGCATTAGGGTTTGTGTCGAACCATCTTTTTGGCAAGGTAGCAACAGACGTTACGCAGGTAGTTTTTTTGACTACTTTCAATTATCATTAGAATTTGAAACCTTGCGCGCTTCTAGGTTTGGAATTGATCATTGGTCTAATATTGCCATGAATCCAAAAGAAAGCGAAGATGTAGGGCTTGCTAAAGAGGTGATTGCAGGTATGGACGAATACCTAAATCACGACAGATGTTTGTGTGTCGGTGAAATTGGGTTTAATAATAATACTAAAAATGAAGAACTATCGATTATTGCCCAAATAGAAGTTGCCTTAAAGCATAATTTACCAATTATGTTACATACGCCACATGAAGATAAATTAAAGGGAACTTTGCGCTCTATTGATATATTAAAAGAAATGCAAGTACCAACAGATATGGCCTTAATAGATCACAACACCGAAGAAACCATTGCAGCCTCGTACGCTTCAGGTTACTTTTGCGGTTTTACTGTATATCCTGTATCAAAACTAACTCCTCAAAGAGTTTCTAATATTATAAAAGAATATGGCTCTCAAAAAATGATGGTCAATGGTAGTGCTGACTGGGGAGTTTCTAACCCCCTAGCATTGGTAGATACTGTAACACAAATGCAAAAAGATGGTCATAGTCAAGAAGATATTAACAATCTAACTCACAATAATGCCTTGAATTTTTATTCTTATTCTGGAAAATTTAAACCTAACTTTGATTTAAAACCATTGGAAATAAAAAGTTTTCAACGTTAAAAAGAGGATTTATGAATTTAGACTTAACTGGTAAAGTAGCTTTAGTAACTGGAGCATCTCGTGGTATTGGTGCTAGCATTGCACAAACACTTGCAAAGCAAGGAGCAACTGTAATTATCACTGGGCGTCAAATAGCTTTATTAGATGCAGTAGCAAAAAGCATATCACAAGCTGGCGGTAAAGCCCATATTATCACCGCTAATCTATTAGAAGAGTCTGAATGTATATCTCTGATTAAAAAAGCATCTGAACTAACAGGAAAAATTGATTTTTTAATCAATAATGCTGGATTTGGTATCTTTGAACCACTAGAAAAAACTAGCGTAGAAACTTGGGATTTAATTATGGCTAGCAATACTAGAGCCCCTTTTATTTTATCTCGTGAAATCATACAACATCTAAGAAGTAACGGTGGTGGAGCAATTGTAAATATAGCTTCGGTGGTAGGACAAAAAGGTTATGTAAACCAAGCGGCTTACACAGCATCTAAACATGCTTTAATGGGAATGAGTAAAGTTTTAGGTAAGGAACTACAAAACGACAATATCCGTGTCCATGCCATCTGCCCTGGTGGCGTAGACACAGAAATGGTTGCTGCTTCCAGACCTGATTTAGATCGCAACGCATTAATTAAAACACAAGAAATAGCTGAGACTGTACTGTTTTTACTTACTAGAACATCGGGCGTAATAGACCAAATTGATATTCATCGTAATTCTTCGACACCTTGGGCGTAGAATGTATGCTTGGTTAAAATTAATACGCTTACCAAACATTTTAACTGTACCCGGTGATGCGCTTGCTGGGTTTTGTATTGCAGCTGTTAGTTTAAATAAAATTATAAGTTTTAAACAGGCATATCCTATTATGTTAGCTTCAATAATGTTTTATTGTGCAGGCTTAATTATTAATGATATTATCGATATTAACGAAGATACAAATAATCAGTTAAAACGCCCTTTAGTTACCCAAGAAATAAATCCATTTCATGCTAAAATCGTTGCGGTATTTTTATTATGTGTTGGCATTTTTTTAGGGTTGTATACTTCAAAAACCACAGGCATCATAGCCATAATTTTAACGCTAAATATTTTAATATATAATATGTGGGCCAAAAAAAACAACGTTTTAGCTGGCATCTTTATGGGGTTATGTCGTGGGTTAAGTTTGTTTATGGGTGCTAGTATATTGGGTTGGCAAAGCATTACCCATATTACTGTCTTAATCGTGGCGATAGGCGAAAGCCTATATATTATGAGCGTAACAATGATTGCCTATAATGAAAGACAAGACACAAAAATAGGTTGGTTAAAATTTATGCCTTTTGGGACTTTATTTATAACCCTTAGTTATATCTTAACTATCCAAAACCAACCCAGTATCTATTTTGTAATATTAGCTTTGATTTCAACCGCCACTGCATTTAAATGCTCTTACATATTATCAGGCACTGTCAAATCTAATATTACCATTCAAATAGTCGGTGTCTTAATAACTAATTTAATATTCTTTCAAACTGCCCTAATCGGTTTATATAATAAATTAGGTTTAATATTTGCGGGGGTAGCTTTAATATTATTTAATACTAACAAACTTTTACGTAAACATTTTTATACAAGCTAATGACACAGACTATTATTCAAAAATTTAAAGTTGATTTTTCATATCCTGTGCATTTTTGTCGAGATATTTTTAATTGCAACAATCCTTTATTATTACAAACATTACTTTCTTCTACATCACAAAAAAGCAAAGTGATTATATTTGTTGATGATGGCTTAGCTATTGCCCAACCACAATTAATAAATAATATAAATAAGTATTTTCAACATTATTGCAAACAATTAAATCTACTTATACAACCACAAATTACCGTCGGTGGTGAACGACAGAAAAATAACACAGAATCATTTAAGCAAATTTTAAAAATTTTAAAAACTGTAAATCCGTGTCGACATAGCTTTGTGATAGCAATTGGCGGAGGCAGTATGCTAGACTCTGTAGGCTTAGCAACTAGCCTTGTACATAGAGGGCTACGACTTGTTAGACTTCCCAGTACCGTATTAGCCCAAAATGACGCTGGCGTTGGAGTGAAAAACGGTATTGATTTAGATAATTATAAAAATTTTTTAGGAACTTTTGCTCCGCCTTTTGCAGTAATTAATGATTTTGATTTTTTACATTCTTTACCTTTATCATATTGGAGTGGCGGCTTAGCAGAAGCTTTTAAAGTAGCTATTATTAAAGACTCTTCTTTTTTTAAATTATTAGAAACTTTTGCCCCACTTTTGAAAGCGCGCGATGAAAACTCTATCGAAAAAGTTATCATAAAGTGTGCACAAATCCATTTAAATCATATCGCTACAAATGGCGATCCTTTTGAATTTGGTTCGGCAAGACCTTTAGATTTTGGTCATTGGGCTGCACATAAATTAGAAAGTTTAAGTCAATATTCATTAAACCACGGTCAATCTGTAGCCATTGGCATTGCCTTAGATGTACGCTATGCTCATTATAAAAATATGATTGGCTTATCTGAATGTAAACATATTTTACAAACCATGCAGAACTGTGGTTTAGTTTTAAACAGCAGTTTTTTACACAAGAAAGATAAAAATAAAAAATTAGAAATATTAAAAGGCCTAGAAGAATTTAGAACCCACCTAGGTGGAAAGCTTAATATAACATTACCAACATCTATTGGCTCATCACAAGAAATACATCAAATGGATTTTGAATTAATAGCTCATATTATCAATACTCATTTTTAACTGACATTTATTAAATATGCAAATTCAAAATTGCCATTTAACCTATTGCCTTAACGTACATAATGCAAATAATATTGATGAAATTTCCTTAGCTATTAAAGAATATTCACTAAAAATAAAAAATCAAATATGCCCTGATCAACCATTTGGATTAGGTTTATACCTATCTAATAAAGCCTCTATAGAGCTAGAAAAACCAAATAATTTAAACAGATTTAAAGAGTTTTTAATCAAACATAATTTATATTGTTTTACAATAAATGCTTTTCCCTATGGTGATTTTTTTACTCCAAATTTAAAAACAAAGGTATACTATCCCGACTGGACCTCATCAGAAAGATTGCAATACTCTAAACGAGTTTGCAATATTATGGCTGAGCTATTACCAGACAATATTAATGGATCGATTAGTAGTATACCCATCTCATATAAAACCAATAATAATTCTTGGGATAAAATTAAACAATCCAAAAAAAAATTAAATGATATTGCTCTATTTTTACAACACATAGAATTAAAAACTGGCAAACATATTGATATTGCCATTGAACCAGAACCTGACTGTTGTATAGAAACTAGCCAAGAATTTATTGATTTTTATCAACAATTAAATAATATAACTCAACAATATATTGGACTATGTTTTGATACCTGCCATTTAGCTATTCAATATGAGAACTTAACCCAAAGCTTACTTAATCTACACGCCGCCAATATACCTATTAATAAAATACAAATATCTTCCGCTTTGCGTATTGATAAAAATTTTCAACAAAATTTATTGCACGAGTTTTACGATGATAAATATTTACATCAAGTTAAAATAAAAACAAATAAAAATATTTTAAGTTTTAGCGATTTATCACCAGACATTATGCAACAAAATACTGATTTATGGCAAGAGATGAGAATACATTTTCATTTGCCGATTTATTTTAATGGTTATGACAATATAAAAACTACCAATAATCAAATTGATTTAGATTTTTTTAAAACGGCTTTAAAAATTGGTGTAAAACATTTTGAAATCGAAACCTACACTTTTAATGTACTGCCAACAAATTTACAAAATATTGGTTTAACCAAATCAATTATTAACGAATACTATTTCGCCATGGAGAAAATAAATGCAATCTAATAAAATAAATCCAAAATATATTACTGATATGGCTTCTGCTTTTTATGACTCTTGTATTTTATTCACTGCCAGTGATTTAGGTGTTTTTACATATCTACAAAACAATCCAAATCAAGATATTCAACACATCAGCAAAGATTTAAAAATAGATACACGTGGTGCAAGATTATTGTTAGATGGTTGTGTCGCCCTACAATTATTACAAAAAAATAATGATACCTATAATAATACAGAAATAAGCTCCATATTTTTAAGTGAAAATTCACCCGCAGATTTATCTAAAGCCATTCGCTATAACCGTGATGTATATAATGCATGGGGTAAATTGCCACAATTAATTAAATCTGGTAAGCCAGTAGAAAAACCAGAAATACACCTAGGCAGTGATTTAAACAGAACTAGAACTTTTGTTTATTCAATGCACGGTAGAGCTATGGCAATTGGCAAAGGTCTAATACCACACTTAGATTATAACAATTGTTCACGACTACTTGATATTGGTGGTGGCCCCGGCACATACTCCATTTTAATTGCCAAAGCCTACCCACGATTAAAATCAATCGTACTAGATTTACCAGAAGTCGTAAAAGTGGCGCAAGAAATCATTACCGATCATAATATGGATCAACAAGTTAGCACTTTAGCAGGTAGTTATCATGAAATAGAATTTCCACAAAATATGGATGCCATTAATTTTTTTGGTATGCTACACCAAGAAAGTCCCGAGGACATAAAAAAGTTATTATCAAAAGCTTATACAGCTTTAAAACCGGGTGGTAAAATTTATATTTTAGATATGATGACAGATAAAACCCATACACAACCTACGTTTTCGGCTTTGTTTGCTATCAATATGGCTCTCACTACTGACAATGGGTGGGTTTTTAGCGATACAGAAATAAAACAATGGTTAAGTAATGCCAATTTTAAAAATGCTTGCACCACAAAATTGCCAGCCCCATTGCCTCACTGGCTAATTGAAGCAAAAAAAATTAATTAATATTTAATGTAACCCTGCGCAAACCACGCAGGGCATTAGATAAATATATTTCATCTGCATTTTTTAAATCATCTAAATATAATTTTGATTCTTTTGCCCCCCTATCCAATAAATATTGGCGATAAACACCTGGCAACGCACCCACATAAACAGGCGGGGTCAATAGTACACCTTTACGCTTAATCCAAATATTGCTAATAGCACCTTGTGTAAGCAAACCATCTTTATTACAAAATACAATATCTGCAAAGCCCCGTTTTTGTGCCATAGAAAATTGCTTATCGTAAAAACTTCTATTAGTAGTTTTATGCAAATGAAAACAATCTTTCAAATCTATACGCTGATTACTAATTGTTACATTAAGTAATTGATTAGATTTATCTGTTTTAAAAGAAAATTTTTCAATTTTACATCGACCATCTTTAAAAATTAACATTCTGATACGATAATATCCCTTTAAGCTTACGATTAAAGACAATATTTGTTGCTTAATTAACTGATGATTTAAATCCCATCCAAAATAAATAGCCGACTCTCGCACTCGATTTAAATGATAATCCAATAACTCTATAGTACCATTTTTACATAACATAGTTTCTAACAATTGGAAATCTGGGTATCTATATTGCAAAAATTTTGCTTTTAGTAAACATTCATCAAACTCTGATTGTGCATCAGAATCCATAATAATTCCACTACCTAAGCCTAAGCTTGCATTAAAATCACCCAAGGGATTTTCTTGTAACTGAACCGTTCTGATCGGCACAGAAAATTCTGCTAAATTTTTATGTATATAACCTATTGCACCTGTATAAACACCTCTAGGCCGAGTCTCTAATTGATCAATTAAATGCATCGTAGATATTTTTGGCGCACCAGTAATAGAACCGCAGGGAAATAACTTTGTAAACATTGTTTGCCAAGATGTATTGTTTTTTAATTTACCTTCAACGCTAGATACCATTTGCAATAAGCTTGGGTATTTTTCTATATCAAATAAATTTTTCACTTTAACTGAGCCCAACTCAGATAACGCCCCAATATCGTTGCGTAATAAATCTACAATCATTGCATTTTCTGCCCGTGATTTTATATCATTTTGCAACCATTTAGATTGTTGGTTATCTTCATAATTATTACGCCCTCGACAAGCTGTACCCTTCATAGGCTTGGATCGTAATTTATTTGACTTACAATTAAAAAACAATTCTGGGCTAGCTGAAATAGCCCACATATTTGCACATTGTAATACAGCCCCATGGGACACTGGTTGTTGAGAACGCATAAATTTATAAAGCCCCCACGGATCTCCGCAGAGTTTAAACAAATATGCTAAACAATAATTAACCTGATAAGTAACACCTGATTCAATGGCTAATTTAATTAAATCAATAGCTTTAAAATATTCTTGCTTGGTTTGTGATAAAGCCCCTTGGGACATATCAAATGATTGCGTCATCGATAAAAAATTTTGATTTGGTTCTTTTGGTTCATCAAATACACCAAGCCAAGCCAGTGGAGTATTTATTGCTTTGGCTATACCTGTATTAAAATAATGACCTAGCTCATAAGTAAAATATCCAGCTAACCAAAAATTTTTAGATAACCTTTCTATATCATCAAAAAATGAATTGACCTGTTTAAATGATTTTAACACCAACTGCTTATGTGGGTTAGTAAAAAGCAATTGATGCTTTCCAAAACCAAAACCAGATTCACTTTTTAATGCGTTATCCAGAAAAACAAAATCTTTTTTAGGTAACATTTTAAATTTTGTTGATACCTACATTTTTACAAGTTGGTAATTTATTTAATAACTGCATACTGGTATCCAAAACATTTAAGGCAATAGATGCTGCAGTGCCATCACCTTCACCTATGCCCATATCAATTATGGCAGGCACTTGTAAACATTCCAATGCTCTATCAGTTGCATTGTCATATCCTTCTTGAGCAGCCAATAAATATCCGCGCACTTCGGGTGCTAATTCGCAAGCAATAATACCTGCAACCAAAGATGCTATGCCGTCTAAAACAATTGGTCGCCTATAAAAAGCACCAGACAAACAAATACCCACCAAGGCCGCTATATCAGCACCACCAATTGTAGCTAATAAATCTATGGCATTTTGATTTTTATTAGTACGATTTATTGACTTATTTATTACTGTGCGTTTTTGCGTATATTTTTCATCTGTATTATCTAAAAGTTGTTCCGCTTTTAAATCTGTAATTGCACCCAATAAAGATAATGCACTAAGCTCGGCACCCACTCCCAATGAAGCAACAGCAATGCAATCCATTGTAGCTCTGACTCCAACCTCAACCAACCCAACACCTGCGCCAATTGCCTCAAGGGTTTCATTACGACTAAAAGCATTTTCAATGGTTATATCTGCGGATATGCGTTTACCTATCTCGATATAATGGCGGTGTTTTTCTATTTTACCCTTAATACCAGCATCTATCAAACGTACTTTAACCCCCGATGCTTTTGCAGTAATTGTTCCCGCAGATTTATTATTTAAAATTGCTTGACTAGCTTCATTTAAAAAATCTGAGCCAAAAGTTGACACATCAAAATTGCGCAATAAACCGTGATCAGCAGCAACCATATATAACATTTTACTTTTAATTCCAGATAATAAATCTTCGTTAATTGCCGCAACAATTGATGCTGGTTCTACTAAAGTACCCAAACCACCACCTTGCAAAAATGACTCATTAAATCTAGTCTTAGCACACTTTGCCCAGCCCATATCCAACTCTGGAATATTACCACAAATCACTTCTAATTTTTGTTCTATACTCATATTAATTTATTACCTTTAACTAAATTGCTAATCTATAAACGTATCTATTGTATCTGTTCCATAATCAGCCTTAACATCAGAATTACTTAATATCCTCCTACAATTTAAAGAGTCCATTTTAAAAATGGCTTATACTTCATAATACTATGCTCTCCAATTTAATTATATACACACTATAACAAAACCGATGTTAAAATCCTTGTCAAAATAATGTTAATTATTGTGATTTTCTGATAAAAACAAAATTATTTTTGTTGGAATGCGTTTCAGAAAACTCATATCCTTCTTGATTAAAAAGCTTTAAATCATTGGGGTTTTCTATTTGATTTTTAATACAAAAAGCCACCATTAACCCCCTAGCTTGTTTGGCATAAGTCGCTTTTGTTTTTAATACACCATTTGACCATTCTGCAAAGGTAGGCGTAATTACTAAAACGTTTAAATCTTCAAATTTAATAGCCTTAAAATATTCTTTGGAAGCTAAGTTTATAATATAGTCTGACTGGCATAATTGTGTTTGCAAATAAGAGGTTATTAAATCGCACCAAAATGCATATAAATTTTTAAAGCCGTGTAACGGTATTTTTGTATTCATTTCTAAGCGATATCTTTTAATCATATCCATAGGACGTAACAAACCATATAAACCATCAATAATACATAAATGTAATTGTGCAAACTGCATATCTTCTAAAGAAAATTGAGATGGATTCATCTTATCAAAAACAGTACCAGCATAAGAATAAATCGCTGGATTTTGTATATCTGTTACCGACCAATCTTGATATTCATTAAATGTTTTTTGAGACAACATGTCACTTAATTTAAAAATAGTTTTAATCTGAGCCAATGACATACCTGCTATTACATTGACTAGACTTGCGCTTTTATCAAAAAAAAGCGGCTTGGTTTCTGCCAAGCCGCTTATATTTTGCACAAAATTTAATGTTTTTGTAGGTGAAATTAAAATAAGCATAAACTTATTATATGGCCTTACCTCCGCGGTTGCCACTGCTGATTAAGATACATTGATATAAATCAACATCTAACATTATAATTATTTATCTAGTTTTATTAGATTTTACATTTTATATCTTTAAACTATAATTAATTTAATAAGGAGATATAAATGGAAGATAAACAAGAATGTAATTATGATCTTGAGGCAAAAGATGCTCAAAATTGGTTTAACAAAACCTTATTTAAAATAATGGGCTTTTTAGGTTTGACCTCTGGAGTAGGTTTTGTTGGTATCGGTTCGTATTGGTTTTTATATTCACTAATACAATATATATTAATTTCACCCCAAAATGTCATGCAACAAGGTATCACTGAAAATTATTTCAATCAATGCCAAATGGGTTTATTAATTGCTGCTGTCGGTATATTAATCATCGAAATAAAAAAATTACAAATCAAAAAAGACTCCTAACAAATTATAATACAATGGCTTTTGAACTACGGCAAAAGCCATTGTATTTGCAGTAATAATACTTTTAATAAGGACATACTATGCGTATTATTATCCTATTATTTTTAATTTGTAACTATTCCAACTGCAACATTTTAGCCAACACCTTCGCAGATAACACACAAACAGCTACACGCTTTCAAGATAACTTTCAAAAAATTATAAAAACCCCTGCAAGACCAATAAAAGCCAACCTACAAAACAAGAATGTAACAATAGCGTTTGCAACACCTCTAAAACAAAATTCCGATTACTGGAGACGTAGCATACAATCATTTGAAGCACGTATGAAAGAATTAAAAATAAATTATAAACTTTATGAATTTTCCACCGCCATTTACGAAAAACGCAAAGCACATATCGCCATTCAAAAAGCCATGTTGCTACAACCAGATTATCTTGTAACTACTATTAGCTCTAAAAGCGACGAAATAACCATCTCTAACCTTCTAGCTGCCAAAAATACAAAAGTAATTATTCAAAACCTAGTAGAGCCACTAGAAAAATGGCGCAACACACCACCATTTATGTATGTTGGATTTTCTCACCGCAAAGGCACTAAAATGCTAGCCGATAAATATAAAAAAATCTTTGCCAAAAAAGAAAAAATAAATTTTGGTATTTTATATTTCTTAAGAAACTCTCCCATAAACAGACAAAGAGGCCTGTATTTTACAAACTTATTTAAAAAGTCTAAATTCACACTAACCAATGCGTTTTATACTAAAGCTGATTTTCAAACAGCTAAAACAGCAACAGCAAAAATACTAAAAAAACAACACTCGCTAGATTTTATATACGCCTGTAGCACCGACATTGCACTAGGCGCAATATCGGCAATTAAAGACAGCGACATATCAAACCCACCCATAGTTAATGGTTGGGGCGGAGGCAGCGACGAGCTTAAATCAATAGCAAAAAAAGATATGGCTTTTACAGTAATGCGCCTTAACGATGACAATGGTGTTGCGATGGCCGAAGCAATTAAACTAAATATAGAAGCCCAAAAATTACCTAAGCCTATTATATATTCTGGTTCCATGAAAATTATCGACCAAAACACCACTAAAGCAGAACTGAAAAAAATTAAAGAATATGCTTTTCGATACTCTAATGCCAAACGATAAAACAAATAACAAATGGAAAGTAATTAATTTAAGTATCTTACTTATAACACTAATATCCGCCATCGGGCTAGGTGGACTATACCTAGAAATCAATGATTATTCACAAAAAATATTAAAAAATGAAGTCAACTCACAATTTGATCACAACAAACTTTCAATTGAGTACAGCCTTAACTTAAATTGGAAGCAACTCGAAAATTTCATATCTAACTTAGCTAATAATAAAAGATTTTCTCAACTTATAAAATCAAATCAAAAACAACCCACCTTAAACGAAGCAGATAGCATTATATTGTTTTCTGAAATTGAACAGAGTGAAATATTATTTATCACAAAAAATAACAAAGTTTGGCTAAATCTAAGCTTGGGTATGTACAGCAAAAAAACTTTAAATTCAATCGTACAAAACGTCAATAACGACGATGCTTCTATATATTCATTTGTCGATGATCAAAAACAAATCAAGCTTTATCAAGTAAGCTCCAAAGAAATCTTAAGTCAAGATGGCGAAGTCATTGCAACCATTACAGGCGCAACCATTATTAACAACAACTTAAATATATATTCAAAAATTATTCAAATTCTAAATAATAAAGATTTTTTAATAACCTATAACAATAAACCCATAGTAGGTTTTTACCAAGAATTTACAAAACATATCGCCAAATCACAAATTGGACTACGCTTTACAGATACACCATACAATTTGATAGAACAACACACTAAAGCAAATACCATATATTGTAAATCATACCCATTACATAACAACAAAACACAAAATAAGTTAAATATAATATTAGCTAGCCCACTTAAAAAAGCCCCTACTACATTCAAATATAAATTTCCAATATTAACAGTCGCTTACATAATTATTATTTTAATTATCTTATTATTTTTTTCGTTCTTTATAAACAAACCTCTATCTAAGCTTTTAACATATATTAGAAACTCCGAAACAGCCTACACAAATATAAAACCATTTACAAAAACTGTAGTAAAAGACTTTAATGTTATTGGCAATGCTATTGAAAAAGCATTTAGACATATCCAAACCCAGAGAGATAACGTAATTAAATCCCGCAATAATTTGACAGACATAATAGATTCAATGCCCGCTATTATATTTGTCATTGATCATAAATTAATTATTACCACTGCCAATAGAGCAGCAAGCAAAATTATCAATTTAGATATTCGCCGTATCGCTGGTCGCCCATTATTTGAATACATAAATGTATTAAACCCTTTTAAAAAAGAAATAGAAAAAACAATCGGATGCAAATGTATAACCACAAAAGAAAATATCACACTACAACTAGAAAACAACAATACAACACGACAAGTAAATATTACCTTTTACCCTATCAGCCAAGGAGCAGTAATAATAATCAATGACGTAAGTGAATATGTTAAATTTCAAGAAGAAGTAAAACAGCAACTACGCAAAGAAGTTGCCAACCGCACCAATGAGCTAGCAAAAGTAAAAGCCGAACTATTACAACAAGCCAATGAATCTGGCAAGTCAGAAATAGCCACCAATATTGTGCACCTATTTGGCAACAGTCTAGTACTTGCCAACACTGCCTACGACAATTTATCTAGCAATTTAAATGACGAACTAAAAGCATTTGAACGCCTAAATCAAGAATTTAATCAAATTAAAAACAATCCTAATCTTGATATAGAACACAAATCTAGACACCTATCGATACTTGGAACATCTTTTTACAAAGGCATCTTAAAGCTACATGGCGATATAAATATACAGCAAAACGAATTAAAACATTGTTTAGACTTAATATCGCAAACTATTACATCACAAAAAAAATTAACCCGCTACCCAGAGTTTGACTTAAAATTTAACCTAACAAATATGATAACAGAACTTTTATTGTTTAAACAAAACGCATTAATAAATAACATCTCGTTGATCAATGAAATAAACGCAAACATAAATATCAAATTAAACAAATCAAAATTAGCCCATGTCTTTATTGAACTATTAAATAATGCTATTGAATCATTAGAAGAAAACCCCAACCAAAATATAGAGGTTAAATTAAGTGGCAATGAAACACAAGGCATTAAAATTACAATATCAAATAAAGGCGTAGCTATCCCAGCCAAAAACAAAGATAGTATATTTCAATACGGTTTTACAACCAAAAACAAACACTATGGGTTTGGATTACACAATGCATTTAATATGATGTGCGAAATTGGCGGACATTTAAGCCTACTAGAGACAGACAATACCACTTTGCCAGAGACAACCTTCATGGTTAAAATCCCACCAGAAAAAATAATCAAAATTAATCCAAAAAATTAATCACATTGATACTCACTACGCAACGATAAGGCTATACGAGCGCGTTTTTTATCAATATCACATACCCATACCTTAACTTTTTGACCTACTTTAACGATAGCAGATGGATCTTTAACAAATTTATCAGCCAATTGAGATATATGCACTAAACCATCCTGATGCACCCCCACATCCACAAACGCACCAAAATTAGTGACATTAGTAACAATACCAGGCAAACGCATCCCCTTTTTAAGATCATCAACTGTATTAATATCTGTAGCAAAAGAAAACAACTCAAATTTTTGACGAGGGTCTCTACCTGGCTTGGATAATTCCACAATAATATCTTTTAATGTAGGCAAACCAACATCATTAGTTATATATTTTGATAAATTAATAGAAGATCTTAATGTAGCATCTTGCATTAAATCTGCAATATTAGTCTGATAATCTTTACATATTTGCTCTATTAAAGGATAACGTTCTGGATGAACACCAGAACTATCCAAAGGATTTTTAGCATTATGAATACGCAAAAAACCTGCTGATTGCTCAAATGCTTTTGGCCCTAGACGCTTAACCTTTTTTAATTGCGCCTTAGATGTAAACGCTCCATTTTCATTGCGGTAATCAACAATATTTTGTGCTAGTTGCATACCTAAACCAGAAACATAAGACAACAAATAAGCACTGGCTGTGTTTAGTTCTACCCCTATTGCATTAACACACGACACAACCGTATCATCCAAACCTTTTTTTAGTTTATGCTGATCGACATCATGCTGATACTGACCTACACCTATAGATTTTGGATCTAACTTAACCAACTCTGCCAACGGATCGGCCAACCTACGTCCAATCGAAACTGCCCCACGCACAGTAATATCGTCATTTGGAAATTCTGCACGAGCAATATCCGAAGCAGAATAAATAGACGCTCCACTTTCATTAACTTGTACAATAATTGGCTTACGCTTAAAATTACATTGACGCACAAATGATTCCGTCTCACGGCTCGCCGTGCCATTGCCTATTGCTATGGCTTCAATCATATACTTATCAACCAAATCAACCAATATTTGCTCAGAGTTTTTTACTGATTTAGGTGCCTGCGGATAAATCACTGTATTATAAAGCAATTTACCTTGTGGATTTAAACAAACTACTTTGCAACCTGTCCTAAAGCCTGGATCTATAGCTAAGATTGCCTTTTGCCCTAACGGCGGTGCCATAAGTAATTCCCTCAGATTATCCGTAAATACTTTAATAGCATCTTCATCGGCATTTTCTTTTAAAACAGATCGCAACTCTGTCTCCATTGACGGTGCTAATAAACGCTTATACGCATCTTCAATACTCTGCTTAATTTGACTATAGATAAGGGGATGATTTTTATGTTTAGACTTAATAATATAATGTTGCATTAACCTTAACGCATCTATCTGCGCAGGGCGTATTTGAACTTTTAAAAAACCTTCACTTTCTCCACGCAATATTGCTAAGAATCTATGTGAAGGCACTTTACTTGCATTTTCTGACCACTCAAAATAATCTTTATATTTTATAGCACATTCTGTTTTCTTTTTTACAACCTTGCTAACCAATATTGCCTGCGTGGCATACAATTCACGTAATTTTTTGCGCAACTGTGTGTTTTCACTAATCTTTTCTGCAATAATATCCCGAGCACCTAGTATGGATTGTTCATCAGCATTTTTTAACAATGAGATATCAGCACTGTTAAAAATACTATCTGCCAATGGTTGCAAACCATTTTCTTTAGCTATAGTAGCACGCGTTCGTCTTTTAAGGCGGTATGGTAAATATAAATCTTCTAGTTCTTTTAAACTACTAGCATTATTAATACTATTTTTTAAATTAGATTTATATAAATCTCTCTCAGACAATGATGCAATAATAACGTTACGTCTTTTTGACAATTCTAAAATTTGTGTATGAGTATCACGTATTTTGGCAATCGCCACCTCATCTAAACTGCCTGTTTGTTCTTTTCTATATCTAGCGATAAATGGCACAGTAGATCCATCTGCTAATAAATCCAAAACAGCCTTTACGCTATTGTGTCTATAGCCTAAACTATCTGATATGATATTTATATTATCCATTGGGTTTCCATAAAAAAATGTGATTTTTTGCGGATATAATTAGACTAATTTTGCGAGTATAATGCAAAGATTTTTAAGCGATAAAAAGTTTAACTACATGGCGCATTGTTTTAGATGAGTTTAAAAGTCGAGAAACAAATATCAACATAACAATTAACCATGAGCATTCTATAAATCTTTTAACTATATTACAGCACCCAACTAAAACTAAGCCCAACAATAAACCTTTGCATTTATCACCTTTAGACATAAAAAATATTTCTATCACAAAAAGTAAGTTATACTTCATTGATAAAGTTTTAATTTTAAACGCATTTTAAATAATATTAATTTTACTGTACATAATTTTTCCACCAAACCAAACGTTAACAACCCCATGCTCTTTTATTGCCAAACCAATAAACAAATGCAAATAAAATGGCAAGGAAATTTAAATTTTAATCCACTGAGTTCTTCTGGTAAAGCGGTCCCCAATCAACAGACAGATTCAGTGGTAAATAAGAAAAAAACCATTAAATTTTAAAAAGTTAATTAACGATTGCGTAGCAGTCTCCCACTGATTTTCTAGTGTGAAATTTTATTCCACTTGTTTCAACTCCTTTTTATAATAAACCTCCTCTGGCGTATTTCCACTCATAGCTACATGAGGTCTAAAACTATTGTAATTATTACAATAGTTACCTATCCGCTGTTTTGCTTCATTTATAGATTCGTATGCATTAAGATAACTATCATATATAAGTGATTTTAAAACATGTAACCGCATACATCTTTTGGATAGCAACGATATAAACTTTTTGAGCTAAAAAAATCACCCACGACTTTATAACCACGGCTATCTATACCATCAAAATATTAATTATTCAGTTAATATTTTTAACCATTTATTACAATTATCAATATTTTGATTATACAATTTATGTTGCAATGACAATGCTTGCTGTAAACATTTAATAGCATATTTTTTATCGCCATTCTGTATGGCTTGTTGAGCTTCTAATTGAGCATTTAATGCAATTAATTTATTTTTACAATAGTCATAATATTTATACGCGTGCATATACCTGTCATAGTAAATTGACTTTTTATCACCAAAACTTTTTGGGGTACATTTGATAAAATTTTGTGTAACTTCTTTGCATAAAAGTGCCCTAGTTTTTTCGGCATTACTTTGACATTGCTCTGGGTGCCAGTCTTGCGGGTCAAACATCACGCCACCTTCTTCTGGCGTTTCATCACGTTGCCAAATATCAACAAATCGCAATCTAAATAATGGTATATTACAAGATGTTAAAGATGGTAAATTTTGCTCTAAAATTTTAAATATTTTAGTTGCCTCCTGAGCATATTCTCCATAATAATCTGTGAAATATGCATCCGATACTGCATCAACGTCTAAATTACTGTCCCAACATGCCTTGGCAAACACGTACATATTTAAACCTTGACGCCATTGCCAAGGATATCCCTTGCCTTTAAAAAAACCAAATGAACACCCTACGCATAATGAATACATACCTTGTACGCCAATACTTTTATAAAAACTCATATCCTTTGCAATCACATTAGTTAGCGGTGGAAATAACGGGCTTAACATCCAGTAATCAGTATAATATTCTAAAATATATAAGGACTGTGATTTTGCCTGTCTTAATTTTGACCAATTAACGATAGTATCCTTTGATTTTTGATCGGTTAAAATTGGTGATTCTGCCAAAGGAAATTTATAATTGCGACCCCAAAACGCAAGTTGTGTATCAATATTTTCATGGGCATCGGCATTATCTGGTGCATGCAACATAGTCTCTGATAACGCTGCATTATATGCTAAATGGTCAACTTCAATAACATAACCTTTGTCTGCCAAAAAACTTTTTAAATTACTGGTAAACCGACAATAATTTTCTAAGAAACTAAATTGAGAACATTGTTCGCATTCGCATAATTGTTTATTGTCAGCTGGCCATATAGACAACCTTGATACTGTCGGTTGCTGATTTAAATAGTCTAAAACATTTTTATATAAGGTATCAATAGCCTGCTTATTAGCAAAACATAATTGACCCGTCTCTTTGCGTTTGCCATCAATAAGAGCATACCATTGAGGGTTATCGGCATAATATTTTTCTTTAGGTAAAAATTTAAAATAAGAATGACCACTTAATACTAATTTAATACCACGTTTTATAATTTGTTGAGATACTATATCTTTAAATTTATCCCAACAATGAAACGGTATAGCAACAGTATTCATTCGATTTTTAGCTATCCAATCAACAAAGGATAACATATCATCATCTGTAAAACCTGTTTCTAAATTAAAACCACGATCAAAAAAATCTGGTTTAAAATCTTCTTTAGCAGTAGATGGATATACAATAGACTTATTAGAATAAACATCTTCACCAACATGTGGCCAGCTAAAGCCAATATATTTTTCTAAATAAGTGTAAACAGCAAATAAAACTGATCGTTCATTTAAACCTATCAAATATATATTATTATCATCTACAGCTATAGAAAACCCATCTGAATCTAAATTATTATCAAGTTTCAAATGATATATCAGCTGAAAATCTGAGTTATTAAAATATAAATCTAAATTAGCCTTACAAAGATATTTTTGTAATTCTATCGCAGCAAAATCAATAATGTTACTAGCTGAGTGCGGTGTTTTAATAATGAATTTATCCATTTTACTAACCTTTATATAATATACTTTAAATTATTTTATTGTTCATAATTTAATAGTAATTCATTATTAATAAATGGTATTTCTAATTATTTTTTTAACATTTTCTATGAAAACCCTATATAATACAATCTATGGATGTGTGCCAACAAATCAGAAATCTACCTAATCCCCCACAATTTTTTAGAGGGTTAGCTATACCGGAAATTGTCATTCCAAAAAACATAATTTGTTTTTGCGCACCTAAATTATTTGCAAATACTACACCTGATCAACACAACCGTTTTGTATTAATACAAAACTTTAAAACAACCGGTACTTTATGTGTCGATGGCAAACTAATACCCTTTGAACCGATGCATGCTTATTTGATTTTTCCATTTCAACAACATTATTATATTGATGTACCACCAAATCCTACTTGGTTATTTACTACATTTGCATTACCTGATCATTATTCATCAGAAGAATTAAACCACTTGCGTTTTCATACCACCAATATCGATTCAAAAGCCATAAAACACACACAACAAATGCTAGAACTATATCAAGATGAAGATAACTCTATAAGTAATCTACGAGCTATAAATTTGCAAGCTGCTGAATTATTAAATCATTATTTATTGCAAAAAATCGATGAAGACCCTATTTGTGCCAATAACCAACCTATACCTTCTTCATTACTAGAATCTGTTTTGCCATTAATTCATAATCAAATACATAAAAATTTACAGATTGCAGAGCTTGCTGAAAGTCTATGTTGTTCTGTATCGCATTTGAGTTTTATTTTTAAAACAAGTTTTGGCATGAGCCTAGGCCGATATATCCGCGAAGTTAAAAGTCATAAAGCATGTAAATTATTAGGCACTACTGATATGCGCATCAGTACGATTGCCCAAGAATGTGGCTATGAAAATATATACGCATTTAGCCGAGCGTTTAAAACTATTATCGGTCAATCACCTAAACATTACCGTGATCAGTACCATAAAAACCCTAAATCATAACTAATTAATTTTATTCTTCTTTAGGCGCCAAAGCCATTGAAGCTTGTATAGCATAGGCACAGGTACATCCAGAACTAGCTTCTGGAATTAAAACCATCCCACCAGCAGGAATCATATTAATCCAGCATCCCGGTTTAATTTCTGTGGTCAATTTTGACAATACACCTGTTTTTAGATTTTTTTGGGTTGGATAACGGTAGCGCTGAAAAGTAAAATTAGCACTACATGACATAGTACCACATCCACCGCCATTGCGCGCCATTGCTCTTACTCCTCTTTTGATTTTGCCAGTAGCTAAATCAATAACGTGAGCTTGTAATATCACTGCGCCATTTAATATAAATGGATGTTGCCATTGCTCACCATGAGCTCCATTAATTTTGATACCTTTTAAAGACGCATCATGTTGCCATTTTAAACTACCATCTTTAGCATCGTATCCAGACACTTGATATTTTACGTGCTTATCCATATTGTAACTACCGCTAGCCACAACAACATTATGACTATAATTTAAAAAGACAATATTAGTAAAAGGTAAATCTACTTTTTGTTGCCAACATTTTTTGCCCGTCTTTAAATCTAAGGCAACTAAAAAACCATAACCATCTGCCAATAAATCTTTTATACCAAAACGACCGTCTGGCTTATTCATCAAGTTTGGATTACGAGATTCTAAAAAATAAATGGCATCATCGCTTTGCACAATGGCTGGGTTAAAAATAATACCATTTTTATATTTCCATTTGATTTGTTGCGAAGCAACTGAATACGACAACAAAGCTCTGCTACAAGCAATAGGCCTAAAATCACCTTCCATTAATGCATTATTGCGATAAAGTTTATTCCATGAAGCGTTTGTAGGTTGAGCTGAAAGAATTAAATTATCATTATCAATAGCAATATAACCAACTTCACTATCTTTATAAGAGATGGCAAAACTTTTTTCTACTATTCCACTGCGTCCATCTAAAGCCAAGCATTTATCACCCGAACCAATATATAATTTATCTGCCGATGCCGCCATAATACCAGTATCATACATCACACCTAATCGTCTTGATTTAGGTATGCCTCGTTCCCATAAAATTGTGCCATTATAAGCATCTACACCATATAAATAATTATTGCCTAAAATAAATAAATTGCCATTGCTATATAAAGGTGGCATTTGCCTATGATGCCTATCTGCCATACGCCTTGGTCCTGGACGGCCAAACCATTGAATCTCCATATCTGATGTAATTAAAGAATCTTGACTATTGGCACTTGCACCTCTATCTGCATAGATATGTGTCCAACTACCAGCACCTTCTAACGCCGGACGCTTATACACCATACTATTTTGGCTGGTAATAAAAACAGAAGTACCACCATTAGGACGTAAAAGTCTTTTAATTAATTTATCATCATAATCTGGCAATGTATTAGTTTTATATGATAACTCTGATGTAATAATATTAGCCGTACGAGCTGGCAATTTTTTTAAATCTTTTAGATTTAAAACCGTAATACGCGTACCTAGTAAACCCGTTTTTCTAAATTTTTCTCTAACTAAAGCTGCTTTTTTAGTATCGGTAGCAATGCCAATTATTTGCAAATTGCTTTTAGATGCCAAAGCTAAAGCTAAATCACCATTATCAAAATCTAAAATATAACAATACCCTTTTGTAACATTACCTGCTTTTAATATTTGTTCTGCAACTTTAGCAACACTACTTTGTATTTGTTTGGTTTTAAAAGGATTTATTGGGGTATGCATTTCATATATTTTTGTTTTTTTCCCGTTAGCGGGTACTATTGTAAAATAATATTTAGTGTTGGGTTGCAAATCACTAATCACCACCTGAGCATTTTTTGGCGATAGTGTTTTTTCTAGCTGATTACGATCTGTGCCATAAGCCACCTTTGTATCTAATGTCATTTTTTCTGTAAAAGATATTGTGCAAATACCACGATAATCAAATAAGACACTGGGTTCGCCATACAAATCTTTAGATATCACATTACCTTTTGAGTTCTTAGATGCTAATTTTACAACAGGCATCCAAGGTTTAAGAAAATCTGACATTTCCGCAACCTGTGTAGCTGTCAATGCACTAGAATATACAGCAACCTCTAACAAACGTCCTGACATTTTATAAAATTCATTATCATCGTGATAACTGCCGATATCATAAAAAAAGTTTTTACTGTAATCTATCTCACCCCGTTGGGCTTTAGACGAGGCCGATTTTTTACCATTTATATAAAGCACCATATCTGTGCCATCATAAGTAGCAACCACATGATACCAAGTATGAAGCTTAAAATTTTGAGCAGATTTTAAATAAGTTAATTGTTTTGAATCTTTGCATTTAAGCCCAAACATAAAGCGTTGATTTAAAAAACCTAACACCCAACCATGTTCATCGTTGCCATTATCTTGAAATGCACCAATAATACCGCCCCATTTTAATGGTTTACTAATTAAAACTATTGCTTCCAATGTAAATGCTTTTTTAGGTAAAAGATTGATATTAGTTTCATCACCTACTGACACACAAGATTTACCTGACAATTTAAGGTAACTATTTTTTTTATCCGTTACTATTTGCGCCACTGGAACAGCCACATCCCTAATGCCTTTTTGATCCTTTACAAATCCTTTATCAATGCTGGACTTTGAAAATATCCAAGCATTAGACAAACTGTCATCATAATTACGCTGATATGTAGCCTCTGGTGTTTTTTTAGAAGTTGTAATAATATTTGTAGGCGTTTTCTTATTAACATTATTAAAACAATAAATGTTACCATTATCACTAGCGGCAACCAAACAATTATCTACAACTGCCAAGCCATAAATTTTTCCTTCTGTTTTTGCCTGCCATAAAATTTTTCCTGCTGTTTTTGACACTGCCACAACTTTATTTTTACATCCCAAAATAAAATAATCTGCCGTAGTAATAACTGAGATGTTTTCGCGTACAGGTGCGCTCCATAACTTGCTATTTTGCTTTATTTTTAAAGCAGCTTTTGCGGCAGCTTTCCATTTGGCGTCTCGCTGGTTATGCTTAACCAAAGCTAATTGACTATATTTAACTGACGAATTTACAAAATCATTTCTTTTATAGGCAGTTATGGTGTTGTTAGTAAAAACATATAAAATATCTTTAATAACTGTTATTTGATGTGCCTGAAGCTTAGCCACAACTGTTTTTTTGCCATCATCGACTAAAAACAATGTTCCAAAGCCCCTTTCATCAACACCAGAAAAAAACAAATTGTCATATACAGCCGCATTTGAGCCTGGCGCAAAGCTAAAAAGTTTTTTGCCTGTCTCTATATTATATACAGCCTGTGCAGTACGCCCCACAGGAAAACTTAATTTATTTTTAAATAAAGTGATATATCCTTGAGCTGGCACATCTACTTTTGTTTTATATTTAGCTTTACCTGTTTGCATATTAACAGCAGATAAACAAATAGATTCTTTAGCAAATAAGCCTGCTATTACATAAACAAAGCCATCCTTAAAAACAACTCCTGTACGCACAGGTTGACGAGAAATCAAACGCGAATTACCCAAAAACAAACGTTGTTTGTCATCGCCAGCCCAAAATTTCCAAATCAACTCACCATTATTGCTATTAAGACAATACAAATATCCATCATCAGAACCAACATACAACCTGCCTTCTTTATATGCAGGTGCCAGTCTAACAGGACCGTTAGTGCTAAAATGCCAAATGTTTTTGCCTGTTTTTGCATCCAAACAATAAACGGTATCATCCGCAGATGATGAATAAGCAACCATACCGTTAAAAATAATTGGATGAAATGCCCTATCATAAATAGTTGTTGGACTTAATTTAGCAACACGATGCCAAAAATCTTGCTTAGCTGGTTTTGGCCAAGATGGATTAGGCTCATTTAAAGGCTTATGCACCCATGACGTTTGCAATGGCAATGTTAGCTTGGCATCTACTATGCCACTACGCTGATTATCACCACGATACATTGGCCAATTTTGATTGGCATAAGCTGTACCAGTGATTACCAATATTATGCAAATTATTTTAAAATACGCCTTCATAGAATTTCACCTTTATTTTGTTGTTATTACTATATTTAACTTTAACAAATAATATAAGCTTATGATTAGATTTAAGCTTAATTACAATTTAATACCTATAATTGATTAATAAATATCTTTTTCTATTATTTATTTAACATTTTCTATTTGCAAAAGAAGATAGGTACAATTGCATCCATTAACAAAGGCATTACAATGTAATTTCTATTTAAGGACATTTTAATTAATTATGCAAATATCTAAAACTTACAATAAAGCTATTATCTTTGGCACGGTTGGACTGATAATTTTTTTAATAACAAGCACTGTTATTCTGCCAAATATAATATCTAATTATCTTTCTAGCAAATCAACAAAAGCTAAACTAGAACAAGTATTAAGCACATATATACAAGGGGACTGTAAATTAAAACACTTACAAATTAGTACAGGCTTAAATAAATCTGATATTCAAATCAGCAATATGCACTTAAGGCATAAAAAAAATGTTTTTGATGCCAAAAAAATATTGGCGCAAGTTGACACGCCATCGCTTTTACAAGGTAAACTAAAAATAGAAAACATAAACTTTAAACACGCAAATTTTAAGATTTATTTAAATCAATATAAAATTAACTTAAAAAATATTAATTTAAATTGTCAAATAAATGGCAACACTAAAAAACTATTTTTTACAGGTTATACAACGGCAAATCTACAAGCAACGCCATTAGCATTAGGTTTACACCCAGTCAATTTAAGCGCTTGCAAAATAGAATTTAATATTAAAATTGCACTACAAAACAACTTGATTAGTATTCAAGATACCACCATATTTACGCCCATTGGCAAGATAGTATTGTCTGGTATTTCAAATCATAATCAACACAGTTTTGATTACAGTATCACAATTCAAAATGATGATATGCTAAAACTAAACTTTCCAGAACTTTTACCTAATGGATACTCATTTAAAAACTTTAATACTAATGGAACTATACAAATAACTAAGGCAAATCATAACAAGATTACACTTAACAACAAAGCATCGCTTGATATTTTACAAACACCGATTGCACCCATCAAAAATATACAGTTGGAAAGTTTTTTAGATAATGGTCTGCTAAGTATAAATCTTAACCACGCATCTATATTTCATGGCATAGCAACAGGTAGTTTATCTGGCAATATAAATAACACCAATCCTGTATGGTCAGCCAATGGCAATATTAGTAATTTAGACATCACACAAATGATTCAATCAAAATTTTCATCATTAGCGGGTGTGTCAGGACAATTAAATGTTGCCATTAATGATTTACAAACCAAAGGTTGGCAATACAATCCTATTATGCATCATCTAAGTTTTAATGCCGAGCCACGTTTACGCAACGGACATATAAATGCACAATGGTTTAAATTTATAAAGATAGGATTGCAATTTCCCATCAGTACACAAGCTAATAATCACAACCAACACCAAATAGCAAATATTATCCAAACCATACCCAATCAATATGATTTTAATATTAACTCTGGCAAATTAATATTTAAAAACAACCAATATCAATTAAAAGATATTCAAATCAATAGCCCATCATCATTTGATACATATTTAAATGGATATTTTAAAGCACCAAACTATCTTAATTTAAATATAGGATTAACAGGATTTAACAAATTAGATCCCACAGTCAAAAAAAATCAAATCTATCCTATTAAAATCAAAGGCGACCTGCCATTACCCAATGTAGATTTTTCAGGATTCTTTTAATATGAACCAAAACCATTTAAATGATTATTATCAAGATTTAGAGCATATTTGCATTGATGCACACCGCCAAAAAAGATGCCTTGCGCCTGAAACTATATACTGTGCCGAAAAAACTACCGAAGATATTTTGACTATAGTCAAACACTTTACTGACCAAAATAAAATATTTTTTGGCACAAGAGTATCATCCAAAACAGCAGATAAAATATTAGCTATATATCCAAACGCACAACACAACCCAATAGCACGCACAATAATAATACATAATCAACCCATTCAGCAATCTGGATTAATAGCCATAATATCAGCTGGTGCAAGCGACAGGCCTGTCTTTGAAGAAGCCGCCGTTACCGCAGAGGTAACAGGTAGCAAAGTAATCCGCATAAGTGATTGTGGTGTGGCAGGACTGCATAGAATTTTGGCAAAAATAAATCAAATTAAGCAAGCAAATGCCGTGGTTGTCGTTGCTGGTATGGACGGAGCATTACCTTCTGTAATCGGAGGTTTAATAGATACTCCTGTTATTGCTGTGCCAACCTCAGTTGGGTATGGAGCATCTTTTAACGGATTAGCACCCCTTTTAAGCATGTTAAATTCTTGTGCTGCCGGTATATCGGTGGTAAATATTGACAATGGATTTGGGGCTGGATATCAAGCCTCAATGATTAATAAAAAGGTGGTTGATGCATACGCACAATCAAACAATCAATGAAATATATAACTATTTTTGTTACATTATTTATCTCTTGCTTGCATATACAAGCTCAAGAATCAACCAAAACTAAAGCTGTGCTTATCAATATAGACGGAGAAATAAGCCCCAGTCTTGCTATGCACATTGAAAATGCCACCCAAAAAGCAATCAAAAACGGTGTAAATATTATTATATACAAACTAAATACTTTTGGTGGCAGAGTAGATAGTGCATTAAAAATTTGCGATACAATTAATACAAATCCAAAGATTAAAACCATTGCATGGGTCAATACTAGAGCCATCTCTGCGGGGGCTTTAATTAGTATGAGTTGCAATGAAATAATAATGACACACGGAGCACAAATAGGTGATTGCCAACCAATCGTAGGAGGCAACAATGGCGCACCAACCCCAGCTGGCGAAAAAATAGAAACCGTTTTACGCTCTCAATTTAGATCATTTGCCAGACGCAATGGTTATTCGCAACCATTAGCTGAAGCTTTTGTCGATCAGAGCATAGAAGTTTATAAATTTAAATTAAATGGCAAAACCACTTACCTAAGCAAACAGCAATATCAAGATTTATCAAAAATCAAAAAAAATCGTTATACTCAAAAAAAGACCATCATAGCTAAAGGCAAATTATTAACCATAGACAACAGTGAAGCCTTGGAAATGGGATTTTCTAAAGCTAATATAAAAGATATAAGTGAACTTAAACAATATTATAACCTTCAAGAACTTCCCTCTATTAAACCAAATTGGTCAGAAAATTTAACCATGTATTTAACCTCTAGTGGAGTTAGTTCAATCATATTAATTATTGCGCTTGTCGCCATGTGGACAGAATTTAAAATGCCTGGCTTTGGAATGCCTGGTTTAACATCTATCGCCTGTTTTAGTATTTTATTAGGTGCACGCTATTTATCTGGCTTAGCTGATATACCTTATATTATTATGGTTTTTACAGGCATTGTACTTATCGTAATAGAATTATTTATTATTCCTGGCACTATGCTATTTGGTTTGATTGGCTTTGGATTATTTTTAATGGGTTTAGTTTTATCCTTCACCGGTGGAATAATTATCCCTGATACGCCATTGCAAACTGATTTTGTATTTACCCAAATGCAAATTTTATCTGGCTCATTTGCAACCTCAATAGTTATATTTTTAATATTGGCCTATTATTTGCCAGATGTACCAGTTTTTAACGCTATAGCTTTAAAAACTACATTAGACAAAAGCATCACCTGCTCCAACAGTCAAGACGACTTAATAAATCAAATTGGTATAGCCTCCACCGATTTAAGACCCAGTGGCAAAATAATTATCAATGATAAAACCATTGATGTAGTTACTGAAGGTTGCTTTATCAATCGTGGTGAACAGGTTAAAATAATTGGCAAAAATATTACTCATTTTACAGTAACACATATACATAACTAAATTAATCGCTAAGGCAATCTAGCCTTATTGCACCTGTTATTTAACAGGTGGCTTGCGACGTTTACGCTTATAGCGATTGGCCTTTTTTTTGGTTTTTGGCTTATCTGGCAAGGGTGGTATTTTATCGATTAAATCATACCAAAACTCAAATATTTCTGAGTTTTCATCTGCGTTATTTAAAATTTTAAATAAATCAAATGCGTCTTTAAAATTGCGAGATTGTACAAAACGCTTTTTATTAAACGAGCGCTCATAAGGGTTTTTAAAAATATCTTGTTGCATTAAAACACTACGCATAATCTCACGATCGACTTTAGGTAAACTAATACTAATAGCAATAGGTGTAAACTCATCATAATAAAAAGATGTAGCATCTATACGTTTACCTAATTGTGCCTGCTTAGTATGCAAAGCACCTAAAATGCGTTGATAATATAATAAGCCAATTAAAACACCCCTAGAAAATTTATTACCATTGGCAATCGACTCATCTAGTAAACGCAATCTAGTTATTAATAAATCTATATTCTTATCACACTGTGGGGCAATGGCGTTAATAGCGTCTATTTTATGTAATAACTTAAAAACTGGCGCACTATAGCCACTATTTAATATTTTATACAATTCTTCTAAACGTCTAACAGTATTAGTTTTAATAAGCTCTGGAATTAAATTTTGACACTGTGTCAATAAAACTGGTTCGATATTAAAATCTAATTTAGCAGCATATTTTACAGCGCGTATTATACGCACTGGATCTTCTAAAATTCGCTGATACGGATCACCTATCATCCTCACAATTTTATTTTTAATATCATCTAAGCCACCAACATAATCAATAATACTAAAGCCATTGATATCATAATATAACGCATTGATAGTAAAATCCCTGCGCAGGGCATCTTCAGAAATACTACCATAAGTATTATTAGCTTGGGGATGCATTTGATTTTCTTTTGCGTCCTGATCAACAGGGCCTCGATATGTAGCCACTTCAACAAAGTCATTTTTAGAGGTATATACATGCGCCAACCTAAAACGACGACCTATAATATAACAACGCCTAAATAACCGTCTGATTTTCTCTGGAGGCGCATCAGTAGCTATATCAAAATCTTTTGGCTTTAAACCGCATAACATATCCCTAATACATCCGCCAACCAAAGTGGCTCTAAAACGTGAATCTTTTAATGTATATAAAATATGTAATACACCCTTATCAATATCTTTACGAGATATTGGATGCTTATCACGGGATAAAAACATTGGTTCAGACATATTTATAAATTATAACCTGCATGATAATTAATATAAACTTCCCCACCCTTTTGCGCATTTAATACCACACCTGGTATATAATTACGGATTTTATCCTTTAACTGCTGAGCCATATGAATATATCGCTCTGAAGTAGTGATACTTTCATGATGTAAAGCTTCTTTAACCGTATGAATATCGGCACCCTGCAAGGCTAAATTTGTAGCAAAGGTATGACGCAAAGAATGGGGTGATAAATTTTTATATATCTCTGCTTCTAAACATACCTTTTTAATTACTTTAAAAATAGCTGTACGATTAAGAGGTTTTAAACCTTTAGATCTATCACTCATTAATAAATAACTATCTCTATCACCCATCGTGCGTTTTGTAATTTGTAAATATGGTTTAATAACCTCTGTTAAATCTCTACCTAATAAAGGAACATCAAAATGTTTAGAGCCCTTACCAATAATCTTAATATACCATTTTCCATTATATTGAATCATATCCTTAATTTGGATATTAGATATCTCACTAACTCGAATGCCAGTATTAAGACCTATCGTAAAAATCAACCTATCTCTCCATGCCAAACGCATGGCTTTTAAATTGTTTTCTACAGTAGCTTGAGAAATGCGTGTATTAAAATACATTGCCAACTTTTCTATATCACCCAAATCAAAGATATCTTTACTGCTTAACTCTTTTGTATGAACTCTAGGTGCTTTAATTAAATGAGATAACAAGCCCAATGGGAAATTTAGCATATTTAAATCATTACAAAAACGCAAAAAACCCATCACGCGTCCGATTTTTAATTTAATCGAATCTTGAGCGTAATTTTCTTGCTTGAGATGAAAAATATAATCCGCAACTGCTTCACCATCAACTTTGCCTATATCATCTGTACCAATTACTTCAAAAAACTGCATTAAATGCACTTGATAACTATGTACTGTTTCAAGGGTGCAATTAGCTAAAAATTCTAAATAACGTTTAACTAATGCCTCACCTTTTAAATGACGCATTTCTTCTAAAGCACTATGTGAACCCAATTGTGATATACTTTGTGCTAAATCTCTTGCTTCATTGTTTATAGACATTTATGTAGTATAACAGATAACTTTTTTTTTTGGAGAACTAACTAATGACAGCTACTGATTTACCCATAAATATTAATACCTCTATTCCAACATTTCATTCAAGTATATTTATCGCCGATGGAGCCAAAATTATTGGCGATGTAAAAATAGGTAACAATAGCTCCATATGGTACAATGCTGTATTAAGAGCTGATATCAATCATATTCAAATTGGTGATAATACAAATATTCAAGACGGTAGTGTATTACACGTTAGCAATAACCATCCATGTATTATAGGAAACAACTGTACCATTGGACACAATGTTAATTTGCATGGTTGTGTAGTAGAAAACGCCTGCTTAATAGGCATAGGCGCCATAGTATTATCTGGGGCTATTATTGGACAAGGTAGCGTAATTGGTGCGGGTGCATTAATACGCGAAGGGCAAATTATTACCCCTGGATCAATGGTCGTAGGCGTTCCTGGCAAAACAATTAAAAACTTAGAGCCACATACTATACAAACTCATATAAAGTGGGCAAATAAATACCAAGCACTGGCAAAAAAATATACATCATCACCCTAAACCCTTGCTCTCTTAGAGGTTAGAGTCTGTCAACAACAAAAACGACCACTATATACAGGGCTTAAAAACAATAAGCATATACCATATATAGTATGAAACTGTACAAAAACAACTTTGCAAATAAGGCTAACATTACTTAAACACTTTCAGCATAACGTCTTACGCATTTGATTGGTTTTTACTTGTCATTTTTTATAAAGCTGATAAATTTTGCACAAGTTTTAAGTACAACTTTCTTTGCAACAATCTTGCATAGACAAACAATAATTTAACCATTTTCTTATAAAGGAGCTTCGATGGAGGCTGTGAAAACTAGTACAAATAGAGTTGCAGGGGACAAATCAACATATGCCATTACCAAAAATGCAGAGGCTGTTTTAAAAGCTCGTTATCTTGCAAAAGACGACAATGGCAAACCTATTGAAACCCCAGCGGAACTATTTAACAGAGTTGCCACCGTCATAGCTGATGTTGAAAAAAATTACGGTCTATCCGAAGGCGCCATAGAAACAGTCAAACAAGAATTTTATGATTTGATGGTATCTGGACGTTTTATGCCTAACTCGCCTACTCTAATGAATGCCGGTAGAAGTATGGGTATGTTAAGCGCCTGTTTTGTTTTACCCGTTGAGGACAGTATTGACGGTATTTTTACCAGCATTAAAAACACTGCTCTTATCCAAAAAGCCGGCGGCGGAACAGGTTTTAGCTTTGCCAATTTACGTCCTAAAAATGATATTGTACGCTCATCAGGAGGCACTACTTCAGGACCTCTTTCTTTTATGAAGGTATTTTCTGAGGCCACCAACGCTATTCAACAGGGAGCTTTTCGTCGTGGCGCCAATATGGGCATGATGCGTATTGACCATCCAGATATTGTCGATTTTATTAATGTCAAAGAAAATTTAACCAATTTAACTAATTTTAATTTATCTGTATCGGTTACTGATGAATTTATGCAAAATTTAAAAGACAATCCAAATAGCGACCATGTATGCTATAATCCACGCACTGGCGAAGCATCTAATATACCCAAAGACAACGGAGGCAACTGGTCTGTCAAAGAAATATATGATGAAATCGTACAAAAAGCTTGGAATACAGGTGAACCAGGTATTATTTTTATTGACGAAGTAAACCGCAAAAACCCCACGCCACATATCGGCAAAATCGAAGCGACTAATCCATGCGGAGAACAACCATTATTGCCTTACGAATCTTGCAATTTAGGATCTATCAACATCTGTAAATTTGTTGAAAAAGACGAGAATGGCATAGCAAATTTTAATTGGGACTCGCTAAAAAACACCATACATCTGTCAACTAGATTTTTAGATAATGTAATTGATGCCAATAATTACCCAATAAAAGAAATTGAAGATATAGCTAAAAATAATCGCAAAATAGGTTTAGGGTTAATGGGTTTTGGCGACACTTTATACGCCATGGGCATCCCTTATAATTCATCAGAAGGGGTAAAATTTGCTGAAAAAGTAATGAAGTTTTTAAACGATGAATCTCATGCTGTTTCAGAAAAATTAGCCGATGATCGTGGGTGTTTTCCTAATTGGAAAGGCTCTATATGGGAAAAAAACAAACGCAAAATGCGCAATGCCTGCACAACCACATTAGCACCTACAGGTACGATCTCAATTATTGCCAACTGTTCTTGTGGCATCGAGCCATTATTTTCATTGGCTTTTCATCGTAATGTATTAGATGGTCAACGTCTGACAGAAGTAAACGAACAATTTGAAACAGTTTCTAAAAAACTTGGCATCCATTCTCAAAAATTATTAGATCGCATCTGTGAATTAGGTTCTATATCTCAAATTGATGGTATCCCAGAAGATATCAAAAAAGTTTTTGTAACCGCACGCGACATAACTCCTGAATGGCATGTAAAAATGCAAGCTGCTTTTCAAAAACACTGTGATAGTGCCATATCTAAAACTACTAATTTCCCTCATGAAGCTACCATACAAGAAGTTAGCGATATATATGTGCAAGCTTGGGAACAAAAATGCAAAGGCGTTACTGTATACCGCGATGGATGTCGTGACAATCAACCTATGGCATTAACTGAAAAGAAAAAAGAAACTAAAAAAGAAGTAATCCCAGCTACATCTACCTTAAAATTAACCAAAGATGGTTTTGTTAAGCCTATGCGTTTACCAGACATCCTTACAGCTATTCGCATTAAACAAATGACTCCGTTTGGTAATATGCATGTAAAAATTGTTGTAGATCCAATATCTGGAAAAGAACGTGAAGTATTTGCGCAATTAGGCAAAGGTGGTGATGTGGCATGTTCTGATCTAGAGGCTATGTGTCGCCTTATGAGCTTATATTTACGTGTTGAAGGCAGTCTTAACGATGTTGTAAAACAACTAGAAGGAATCGGCTCTAGCCTATCCATATCAACCAAAGATGGCCGTATTACATCATTGGCAGACGGGTTAGCGAAAGCTATTCAAAAATATCAACATGCCAAAAAAGATAGTGGCTTAAAAGCCTTACTGCTTGGCGAAAGTGATTTAAGCCAAGTATCTAAAGGCCTTAGAACTATGGGTGATGATATGGGCGCCAAAGAAACCACAGCAAATACAGCTTTTAAGCTAAAATGCCCAGAATGTGCTGGAGAACTTGTAATGGCCGAAGGTTGTGCAAAATGTCATAGTTGTGGATTTAGTAAATGTAGCTAAAATATCATATATGATATTTTATTAAACTTTATAAAAAGGTCAGTTATAAGTAACTGGCCTTTTTATTTAATTGGAAAAAACAATGAAAAAATGCCTCTTTTGTGCTGAAGAAATTCAAGATGCTGCTATTAAATGTCGTTTTTGCGGATGCAATCAAATTAGATGGTATTATAGAACTCCAAATATCGTATTTTCTTTTTTATGTGTAGGTCCTTTGATGTTGCCGCTTATTTGGTTTCATCCCACATACAAAAAAGCAACTAAAGTTATAATCACTATTTTATGCACAACAATAACCATAGCGTCTTTTTTAGCATTAAAAATATTATACCAATATTTTATACAACAATTAGCTGCTTTAGATATATAAAAGACTATACAGGAATTAAATGTTCCACTTCACGGCGCAAAGCATCTAATCTTGTCAAAAATGTACTACGTGTATCTTCCATAAAATTTTCAGTAATATTTTTATAATATTCAACACCATTTAATAAATTTTGTTGGAATTCTTTAAAATAAGTATCTTTCTTGTCTAACAACCCAATAGAAAAACGATGCCATTCTGTGCGGAAATATTCAATATAAATATTTAATTCATTTAAAAATACATGCGGACGATCAGAATCTGCTAAACCACTCACTCGACCATAAATAAAATCCACCATTTCTTGCAAAGTTGCTGTTTGCGAAAAATTTACAATATTAGGCCCTGAGCACACAGTAATGGCCACCTGTTTTACAACATTATATATCAGCTGAGCTGAGCCACCTAAATCTTTACAAATACAACTTTTACATAAAACATCGTCTATTAATTCTGCTCTTTGTTCATCACTTAAATTAGCATCTTGTAATTGTTTTAATTTTAAATTTTGATAACCCCTTGATGCCGTACAAATAGGCACTTCAGTAAATTCCGTATCAAATTTTAATATACCCTGAGGACAAGGACTACCAGATTTATTTGCAGATATACGTTGTTTGCGCTCGTCTTCACTAGAAGATGCCTTTAATAACCAAAATGGCACACCTAATGGAGACGCCTTACTTAAGCACACATCACCTGTTTTAGCTTTAGCTAATTTTAACAAATGATCATCATCTATTGTGATAGCCTCTGGTACCAACATAAATGGAGTTCCCCACCCAGTACCTTCTAAATTATAATAAGTACATAGAAATTTATTTTCTTGGGCACTACCTAAACCTCCCTGATAAGTAATGCCAAACTTAGGTTCTAAACCATGAGCCTGATGCTTTTGCTTATCAATGCCCTTTAACCAAATTTTAACAAGCTTTGCCTGCAAATCATCACGATTATCTTTAAATTCTTGTAATATTGGTCCCATTAATAGCCCAGCAGTAGCAAATGCGTGACCACCACAATTAAGGCCTGATTCTATCCTATATTCTTGTACCCACAAACCACGCTTGGCTAAAAATTTACCTTGCGTAGCTGTAGAACGATAATCACTTACCTTAAGTATAATACCTTTTTTAATGACGCCTTCTTCATTTGGATAAAAATCTTTAAATTCTGTAGCATAACCATACAATCGAGGATTCATTCCAGCCGAAAACACAACACACGCATTACTTAAATCACTTTGGGCAAAACCACGCAAGCCAGCTAAAGCATCACTAAATTCAGAAGGTAACTTTTGACGATTTTTATAATTATCCCTATCTAGTTTAGTCATAATATTAACATCAATACGACCTGGCCTAATAGCTCCTCGCAACTCTTCTTCTAATTTGTGTCTATCAGATGCCGAAGCATTTAACATAGCTTGATATTTAGTTTTTAAAACACCATCGGGTAATAATTCAAAATACTTAGTAATTTCAGTATCAGCTTTAAATTCTTCTTGTTTTAAATTTTCTATTTGTTGATTAACAATATAATTCACTAAATTTAAATAACTGGTAATACGACGTGCCCTAGCATCTTCAGCATTATTTTCAATACGAGTATATTCTTGAGAATACTTGGTAGCATAAACTTTACGCATATCTTCAATTAAAAAGTCATCCGCTAAAGATATAACAGAAGATATACCAAAACGAGCCACCTTAATAGGTGTATCTATGGTAAAGGCTGTCCCAAGTACTGGGATATGAAAAGTATGTGGATTCATATATTTCTTTCAAAACAAAACTGTATACGCAAAAGCATAAACAGCGAATATAATAAAATTACAATGATACACAAGTTATGCCTATTCTCAAGAAATTTATCACAGTACAAAAGATTTAAATGCGCCCTATAACTCCGCCTTGTTAAATACATTTTGTGCAATCAATACAAAACACATACCTATAACTAAAGCATACATAACCAAATATAAAAAACCTATGACATCTAAACTACTGACAAAATACATAACATTAGGCACTAAATAATAAGGTATTTCTAATATATAATTAATTGGCTTTGGAACTATTTTTAAAATATAAGGTACAATGCTCACCAATAAAGAACAACCCATATAAATAAAACTAAAAATCATAGCACCCAAATCACCAAATAAACACGATGTACAAATGGCAAGCGCACAAACAGGCAATAATAAAAGTAAGCTGAAATATTGACTACAAATATCAACAAACGACATAGCCTCGATTGCATTATCAAACGTAAAACAATAACGACTTAACAAAAGTAAAGTTAGCCAAAATCCTGAACAGCTAACAATTAAAATGGCAACTCCTATTACCTTACCTAAAATATACGCTTCTCGTTTTAGAGATTTTCCTAAAAAAATTGCTATCATATTAGCGTCCATATCCTTAGGTATTTCTGTTGCTCCTACTAACAAAGCCACCACTACACCAAAAGATAATATTATAACTGTACCTATTAATATATTATCTCGATGAATACCTTCACCAATCAACGAAATACAACCCATATCTTTAGTAAACCAAGCCAATAAAGCACCTACAAATAACAATAATACAAAAGCTGGCTCTTTGACCTTATACAAAGTATGACATGCTATAGCCCACATATTATTTTGTAGCCCTTTTACGTGCTTGAGAGGCTTCAAATTGCAATAAATCATCTTTAGATGCTTTTAAATATTTCTCTGCTATTTGTTTTATATTTGCATCTTTAAATGACAATAACACAAAGTCTTCATAAGCATCTATCAAAGTTTTATCAATCAAATTATTTTTTGCCATATTTAAATAATACTTTAATTTAACCTCTTCTTCTGCAAAAGGTGCCAACTGTAAACCAGATTTAAACAAATCTATCAAGTCTGTATGAGTCGCTTTTTTAATAGAGTGCAAATATTGCAAATAAATTGCTAATACATTTTTGTCTGATTTGCCCTTTAACACATGTAACCAAGCGCGACTAGCGTATTTGGAATTTCTTAACTTAGAATCTTGTGTTATTTGCAACATTAAATCACTAAAATTAATACCTAAACCATACTCATCAGCTAAAATGTACATTGCCTTAATTTTAGCATCGCCTTTAGCATTATTAACATTTTTACGTTTTTCAACCAATAATACCTGATGCTCCAATGCTATTCTCAAAAACTCTGGTAACATTTCCATAGTTTTTCGATAATCAAAACTATTTAATTGAGCATTATCATATACTTGCGTACGTAAACCACGCTCGGCAACCAAATATAAAAAAAAGAAAAGCATTAGCGTAAATAAACTAATAACTTTTCTTTTAATGACCATCAACTAAGACCAAACACTTAGTGCTTAGATTTATTCCACTCTGCCACATTATCAGTACCATCATACCAACAAAATGGTCCCTTCAACACACGTCCACAATGCTTGCACACACCATGTACCTTTAATGGCTTTCCTGTTTGTGGAGAAAACCTAAAACCTGCAGGATATGGGCGTAAAGTATAAGGGTCTATTTCTTGATTAGGAAAAACAGTCAACACTACTTCATCTAATAACGCTTTCAGACCTTTTTGATTTTCACTTTCTTGACGCAATTCTAAAGCCTCAGATATCATTTTATCAATAAATTCTTGTGTATCATATTTACCAAAAATACCCGTAGACATTTCATTTTCATTATCTTGCATATCAGTTAAATGCTTTTTGTACAATCTCAGCATAGTCTGCAACTGAGTCAAATGACTAGCAGTTTCACTAGCATTAAAAGCTTCTGCTTGTAGCCATTGATTAACTACATAATTTTGCGAATCTGCACAATTCATTGCTTTTTTAAAATATAATGCCGCACGTTTGACACGATTATAATTTATAGGTAGATGTGCATGACGATTTGCCCTTTCTCCCTGAATTAAAATATGACCTGCAAGCATATATAAACGCCAATTACGACCAATAATTGGATGTAACATACCTTTTTCTAACACTTTTAAAGCGCCGTCAGGGTTATCATTCATCAAAACTAAAGCACCATCATAATAGACTTTTGCAAAATCTGGATCTAAATCAATAATGTTATTTAAGCGCTTTTCGACATTTGCAGCACTAGATTTATCTAAAGTTTTTTGACGACCTATATACTGAATAAATTGCATCCATTGTATATCAGCTAATAATTTTTGCGACCCAGCCACAGGTAAATTGTCCACTAACTTACGAGTTGGAGAAACTTGATGTTGTACCCTATTAAGTTTGATTGCCAATACACCAGCAATTACAAAACAACAAATAAATGTAACAATTAATTTTTTATTTGAATCCATTGTAAGCCTCCTTAACCAAGATCACGTTTATTAAAAAAGATGCCTGACAATGAAACTAATCCAACAGAATAAACAACACTCCATATAAATGCTAAACCTATATAAGACCAGCCAAATTGTGTGCCATGAACCGCCTCCATACGCATATTAAATAAGCTTAAATCTGGCACAATGCCACCATATAACATAGATACAGAACTAATTGCATTAGCTGAATAAGCCATCCAAATTGTTGCTACCGTTAAAACAGCAGCGGCAGCTTCAGACAATATAGTAGAAAAAAACAAAGCTATTGCCGCCATGGGTAAAACTGAAATTATAATAAGTAAATGCGCCTTTACCATTACTACAGGTAAAGAGCCATAAGTGGCATTATGAATCATAAAAAAACCTATGGCAATTAATACGGTCACAACAACGCCAACCCAAACAGTGCCTAAAAATTTACCAAAAATATACTGAGTGCGACTAACAGACTTAGACAAATAAGCGATAGCTGTACCTTGACGCAAATCTTTAGACAAATCAAAAGTTAAAGTTAAAACACTTAAAACAGCACCTAATCCCGCCAAAAAAAATGACATATCTGCCATTAACATCTTTTGTTCTTTTAACATTAAAGCTTCATACTGTGATGATAAAATTATATGCAACCAAGCACAACCTATCAAAAAATACAATATTTTCATACGTAAAATCCTACCCCACACACCTTCTGCTATCGCATTGACCTCATCCATGCCTATCTCCATTTTAGTTATGTATTGCCTGGTGTATCCTCACCTGTTAATTTAAAAAATTCTTCCTCTAAAGTTCCATGATGCGCCTCTATTATCACATTTGAAGGCAATGATGCTCTTTTAATTAATTGCCAATTATTATTTGTAATAAACTCTAATGCCACGCCACCATCATCTATTTTTTTTGAACTATCTGCTTGCATCATAAAAGATTGAGCTATTGCTAAGTGTTCCGCCGGAAACTTAACCACGATCCCATCACTGCTTGTCAACTGATTTAAAGCGCCAGCAAATAATAGTTTACCTTTACTTAAAATGCCCACCGAATCACATAGTTTTTCTACATCAGATAAAATATGTGAACAAAAAAAAACAGTTGTACCTAATTCTTTTTGCTTCTGTACTATTGTTAATAAATCTCTGCGACCTTGAGGATCTAAGCCTACTAAAGGTTCATCTAAAATCAAAAGCTCAGGCTTATTTAATAAAGCTTGAGCAATACCGATTCGCTGCATCATACCACGCGAAAAAGAACCCATATTATTTGAAGCATACTCAAGCATACCCACATCAGTTAAGACCTCCTCTATGCGTTGCTTACGAAGTTGCCAATCTAGGCCTACTAATTTAGCACAAGTTTTTAAAAACTGATTAGGGGACAAATGAGAACTAAACGATGGAGCATCTGGTAAATAACCAATTTTTTTGCGAGCCTCTTTACTATCGACAGGCAAATCAAAAATAGTAACACTGCCTTTTGTCGGTTTAATCAAGTCCATTAAACACTTAATAGCAGTAGTCTTACCCGCTCCGTTATGGCCTAAAAAACCAAATACACAACCTTGAGGTATATTTAAATTTAAATTATCCAAAGATGGATTAACACTTAATCTAAAAAATTTACCCCTATAGAATTTAGTCAATCCCTTAATTTCTATTGCATTTTGCATTAGACTCCATTGAACTTAATTCATTTAGTGTATGTTACAAATATAAAATTGCAAATATATAACGTATATCAAATAGTATTTCTTAATGAATATTATCAATTTGTCTTATAGATAACCCTGTTGATTTAGCAATTACATTAACATCTATATTTAAAGCTTTAAGATTTTTAGCAGTCTCAATTTTCGCTTGCTCAATGCCTTGCTCAATGCCTTGCTCAATGCCTTGCTCAATGCCTTTTTGAACACCTTTAGCTATTTCACGTTGCACGTACATGCGGTCTTCATATTCTTTAAATGCCATATATTCATAAATTTCTAATTCCTTAGCATCCCAACAACACTGATTAGCGGTATCAAAAGCTAATTTAAATTCATCTAAATTAGAAAATTCCTGAGGTATCATAGTTAAATTCTGTACATTATTGATAAAATATATCCATTTATCTAATACCGTAGTTAAATCTGATAACTTTTTTTTAAATTTTGTCAGTTCTATAAAAGTAAACTCAAAATCATTAATTTCTTGTTTGAGCGTGTCTTTATTTAAAATTAAATGTCTACTTATATAGTTGTCTCCTGCAAACATATTAAAATTTAAAAAACCTATAAAATAAACTTTTTTTAAATTAGCATACCCGTGCTGTACTCCTGGCTCTAACTGAGACACATAAGCTTTAGAAGTATAATATAAGCTTCGCTTAGCAAAATCATGATTGTCTTTTCTTTGCATTTCTACAATAAAACTCTCTCCTCGCCGATTTACTGCTTTAACATCTAAGACTGTTTCTTTTAACGCATCAATCTTTGGAACTTGATATGGATTAGCTATCGATACGCTTTTTATCTTATTTTGACCTTTAAAATCTAAAACTGAATTTAATAAAGAAACCAAAATAGATGTTTTTTGTTCATTACCAAATATCTTTTTAAATGCAAAATCATTTTGAGGATTAACAAATTTCATAATTTTCTCTAACTATAATTTAATTTATATGTTGCATATACAAGCAGTATGCAAACATCTTATCTAGGCTAAGTATGAAAATCAATATAAAAATTTTCAGCCTCTGCTAATTTACCACGTTTTTTAAAACCATTTACTACTATTTCAATTTTTTTATTTAAACAATCCAATACAGCTTCACGTTGATTAATATTTAAATCATATGTTAAAATATTATGCAATGCCTTTATTCTAAAAATATCTTGCTTCTGTACAGATGTAGATAATTGATCTGAAGCCCCTCCATATTTAGTCATTAAAATTTTATTTACTAAACCAACAGGCCTAATTAATGTTATTCGCAACCATAAATCATAGTCCTCACAGGCTAAATAATTAGGATTAAACCAACCAACTTCATCTAATAAACTACGTTGAATCAACACTGACGAAGGACTAATAGTACAACGTTGCAAAGAAAGCTCAAAAATCCAACCTTGTTTTTTATGCCATTTTTTGGGCTGGTTAACTTTTTTACCATGCCTAATCCATTGCTCCTGAGTTTGTACTATCTGACATTCTAAATTTTGTTTTAAATATAAAACCTGCTGTCTTAATTTATCACAATGCCAAATGTCATCACTATCTAAAAAAGCTATCCAATTACCGTTAGACGCCTTAATACCTTCATTGCGTGCAGTAGAAACCCCATAATTTTTATCTAATAAAAGCACGCGACAATTATTGTGCTTTTGCAATATAGAAGTATCTAAGAGTTTTTCTGAACCATCATCGACTACTATTAATTCATAATTTTTATACGTTTGAGCCAATACAGAATTAATTGCAGATAAAGTTTGTAACGGTCGATTATATGTAGGAATAATAACACTAATTTTAAACATACCAAAAGTAATAACTGCTATTAAAAAAAATTCAAGTTTATTATTTATAAATAAGGCTATACTATTAGTAAATTAAAAATCTTTATGTTAGGAGGAATATGGGATTATTTAATAAATTAAAAAATGAATTTATAGATATTATTGAATGGACTGATAAAACAGACGGTTTGTTGGTACATAGATTTAATCGCTATCAAAATGAAATCAAAATGGGAGCACAACTTATTGTGCGTCCAGGCCAAAAAGCCATCTTTGTGCGTGAAGGCAAAATTGCCGATCAGTTTGAAGCTGGTACATATACGCTAGAAACCAAAAATATGCCCATACTATCCACCTTATATGGATGGAAATATGGGTTTAATTCGCCATTCAAAGCTGAAATTTATTTTATTGATACTACAGAACAATTAAATCGCAAATGGGGTACTCCAAATCCAATTATGTTACGCGATATTGACTTTGGCATTGTCAGATTAAGATGTAGAGGTAATTATTCTTATAAAATTGGTGAACAAGAAAATATGCTAAGTCGATTTGTAGGAGCTGGCGAAGAGTTTTTTGCCGATGCTCTAGAAGATCAAGTGCGTACTAAAATTGTATCATCATTTTCGGATGCAATCGCAGAGCTTAAAATACCAGCCTTAGATTTAGCTGCACAATATGATGAAATAAGTGATGCTATAAAAACAAAATTAAATGGCTATTTCATCAAAATGGGATTAGAGCTATTATCTTTTACCCTAGAAAACATCAGCTTGCCAGATGACGTACAAAATGCCATTGACGAACGCGCATCAATGAGCGCCGTTGGCAATTTAAATCAATATGCCCAATACCAACAAGCAAAAGCTTTAAGAGATGCTGCCAATAACCAAGGAGGCACTGGGGACATGATGGGTATGATGGTAGGTGCTAATCTTGGCGGAATGATGGGTAAAGCTCAAGAGCAAATACAACCAAAAGAAGTTATAATCTGCCCTAAATGCCAACAACAATCACCTAGCAATGCTAAATTTTGTGGTGGATGCGGCCAATCGTTACACATACAAGAACAAAGCTGTGTAAAATGCAATCAAGCTATTCCTAAAGACTCTAAATTTTGTCCACTGTGTGGGGCTGCCCAAGAAATGCACTGCAAGAACTGTAATGCGCTACTTTCTCCAACTGCTAAATTTTGCCCAGAATGCGGAAACTCACAAGCTTAATAACCCCGAGGCAAATATACTTTGCCTCGTTAATAATTCTATTATTTATGCCCAGCGAAACTTGGGCACGCATGGGCGGTGGCGGTAACTTTGGTAGTAGCCATTCTAGCGGTGGATACTCTGGAGGCCATTCCAGCGGTGGTTCTGGCGATGGTTTAATATTATATTTATTAATTAGGTTATGCCTTGAACATCCATTAATTGGAATACCTATGTTATTAATAGGTGGTTATATTAGCTTAGTTGGTACACAACGAGGTGCTAACTCTTATAAAAGCCATGTCATCACTACAGGCAATGCCAAATATGATGTTGCAATGAATCGCAATGAAAAAAACAAATTAATTCAACGTGATAATAATTTTGATGAAATTCAATTTTTAGAACGCGCCAAGCAAACCTTTCTTGCTTTACAAAATTCTTGGAACAACCAAAACATGTCTCCTGTTAGAAGCATGTTAAGTGATGCCATCTACGATAGATTAAACCTAAATTTAGAATTAAACAAAGCCAATGGATATATTAATAAAATTACCGATATCGACATTAAAGATGCACATGTAGTATCATATAAATGCGATGAATTTTTTGACGTCATTATTGTAGCAATTAGTGCATCTGCTGCAGATTATTATATTAAAGAAGGCTCAGATAAAAAATATTCTTTGTCGACAGATATCTTTAAAGAATACTGGTCGTTTTTACGCAAACCAGGAACTAAAACATTACAACAAGGCGGTGCGATTGAAGGGTTTTGTCCAAACTGCGGATCACCATTAAAGCTATCAGATAAAATAGAATGTATGTCTTGTCAGGCCTTAATTACCAGTGGCGAATATGATTGGGTACTTTCAGAAATAACCCAAGCTAAAGCATTTCAACATCGTAATCCAGACTTAATTGCTGGAGCAAGCCAATTAAAACAACAAGATAAAGCATTAAATATTCAATACCTAGAAGATAGAGCCTCTATTATGTTTTGGCGATATCACAGTGCGAGATATTTTTGTAATGCTAAATATTTAAGTAAAATGGCAAATAATAAATTTTTAAATATCCACAAAAACGAATTTCAATTAAACCAAAAAGGTATGCGTACTTTTGCACAAGATTTAGCAGTGGGCTCAGTGGAAATTATTAGATTTGATAATAAAGCAGATATGAATCGTTGCCATATTATAGTAACTTGGTCTGGATGTTGGCAAGAATCTAAACCTGGACCAGGTGATGTACCCAGCTTTTTAAATTCTCGTATATATAAGCATAAATTAATTATGTGTCGACATAAAGACGCCATTAGCAATCCTAAACACGCTCTATCGGCAAATTGTTGTATAGGCTGTGGAGCCCCTGAAACTGTAGACAGTAGCAACTGCTGTAGTTATTGTGGTATAGCTTTAAATGACGGATTAAAAAATTGGGTTTTAGATTCTATTGAACCATATAAATACGAAGATTATCACGACGCCATAAGCGAAGCCAAAGCCAAATTGCCAGATGTAATTGAAGCACCACTATATAACATTCCAATTGAAGAAGTAATTGCTGCTATGATTTTAGTTATGGATAGTGATGGCAAACGCGACATAAAAGAACGTGAAACCTTATTAAAAATGGCAAACAAATTAAATGTTAGTCAAAAACTATTTAATTCCATTGAAAATCACGTTAAAAATAATCCTGATTTTAAATTAGATCTAAAAAATCACAAAGAAACACATGAGGTTTTAAGACAATTAATACGCCTAGCACTAGCCGATGGCAATGTTTGCGCTGCCGAACGAAAAGCTATTAAAAATTTATTATCTGATGATAACATAACTGATTCTGATATTAATATGATGATTAATACTGAACGCAAATATCTTTATAAACAAGCTAAAGCTAAATTAAAAAAGATATCATGATTAAATTAAACGATTTAATAAGGCTAAAAAATCTGATCTAGGTATACTTTGCGCTCCTAAGCTATTTAAATGGGTAGAGCTTACTTGACAATCCACAAGCTCTACCCCTATCTCTAACAGCCATTGCACTAAGCTCACCATCGCAACTTTAGAGGCGTTTGTTTTAATGTGAAACATTGACTCACCAAAAAACACTTTACCCAATTTTAAACCATATAAGCCACCTACTAATTGCTGATTAGACCACACTTCAATACTATGAGCTATTCCCATATTATATAAATTTATGTATGCACGTTGCATCGGGTCTATAATCCACGTACCATTTTGTTCTTTTCTACACACAGTTGCACAATTTTTAATCACTGTTTCAAACGCATGATTTTTAGTAGTGGTGTAAATCCTTTTGCGTAAATCTTTTTGTAAACTACGTGAAATATGCAAATCTGACGGAAACAAAACCGCACGCGGATTAGGACTCCACCACAAAATTGGATCTTCTTCACTAAACCAAGGAAAAATCCCATTAGTATATGCATTGACAATACGCTCTGCCGATAAATCCCCCCCTATTGCCAAAAGACCATCTGGTTCACGCATTGCCAAATTTGCATCTGGAAAATTATAATTATCTAGACTAAGTACAATAGGACTATTTATCATAAAATGATTCTAGCAAAATAATTGTGCCAATAGTACAATTACCATCAACAATCTTTATTCTATAATGGATTTAATATGTCAGATATATTACAAATCTCCGAGGGCGTTTCATTGGCATTTCATAGTTTAGCTATATTAGCTGACAAATATAACCAAGTAATACCTACGTGTAATATTGCTATAGAATTGCAAGTGTCTGAAAATCATCTAGCCAAAATTCATCAACGCTTAACTAGAGCTGGCTTAATCCGTAGTATTCGTGGACCACAAGGCGGCGTACAATTAGCTAGATGTCCAAACTCAATAAGCTTATTAAATATTTACGAAGTCATTGAAGGTAAATTTAATTGTCATAGTTGTATACGAAATCATAATAATTGCACCCGTTTTAGCTGTATATTTAACGGCATTATTAAACAGGCAAATATGCAAATACAACAATATTTACAAAATACAACCTTACAAGATATCTGTTCAACAACTAACAAATCCTGCTAATAAACATCGGTACAGCCAGCAGTATTGTTCTACACGCCCGCAGAATATACCATTGCCATCTATTATATAAAATATAACTTATATGATATTTATATAAGGAGCAAAATGGCTAAACACAAACAATTCTCTATGGGCATAGACTATGGCACAAATAGCTGTAGAGCATTAATAGTAGATGTTTCCAATGGACGCGAAATAGCATCCAACACCTACAACTACCCTTCTGGACAAGCTGGCATCTTGCTGGACAAAGACCCTAATTTGGCACGTCAAAATCCACAAGATTATATCACTGGTTTTTTAAAAGTAAGCAAACAAACAATTAAAGATGCTAAAAAAATTAAAGGATTTGATCCCGCCTATATAATAGGCATCGGCGTCGACACCACTGGCTCCACCCCTATACCTGTAGATAAAGAAGGTATTCCGTTAGCCTTTAAACCAAGGTTTAAAAATAATTTAAATGCACAGGCATGGCTTTGGAAAGACCATACAAGTCATCAAGAAGCCGCCAAAATTACCGAAATGGCACAGAAACAAAATCTACCCTACCTAGCAAAATGCGGTGGAACATATAGCTCAGAATGGTTTTGGGCAAAAATATGGCATTGCAAAAACAAAGCTCCAGGTGTTTTTAATGCAGCATATAGCTGGGTAGAATTATGCGATTTTATCCCAGCATATATTACTGGAAACTTAAATCCGCTTAGCCTTAAACGCTCTATTTGTGCCGCTGGACACAAAGCCTTATTTAGTGAAGATTGGAACGGTCTACCCAGCAAAGCATTTTTAAAATCACTAGATACTGACTTAGCCGACCTACGCGATAGACTATATTCAACTGCTTACGCATCAGATCAAATAGCAGGATATTTAACCAATGAAATAGCCAAAAAAATAGGCTTACCAAACAATATAGCCGTTGCTGTTGGCGCATTTGACGCCCACCACGGCGCTGTTGGCTCCGGAGTAAAAAAAGGTACCTTGATTAAAGTCATTGGCACATCTAGCTGTGATTTATTGGTAGGGGCAAAAAACACTAGAGATATACCAGGAGTATGCGGTGTAGTGCCAGGCTCTGTTTTGCCAGGGCTAATTGGTATAGAGGCTGGACAATCAGCCGTTGGCGATATTTTTAATTGGTTTGTTAAAAACTTTTGCCCTCCAGAATTTTGCAAAATAGATGCTCATATTAGCTTGACTAAAATAGCAAACAAATTAAAACCCGGGGAAAGCGGATTGATGTGCCTAGATTGGAACAATGGAAATCGCACAATATTAGTAGATCCTTTATTAAGCGGATGTACAATAGGAACCACCCTGCACACCACTGCCCCTGAAATGTATCGAGCATTAATAGAAGCCACTGCTTTTGGAGCTTTAACAATTATTAAACGTATACAAGAATACGATATTAAAATCAAAGAAATCATAACCTGCGGTGGTATTGCAGAAAAAAACCCAATGGTTATGCAAATTTATGCAGACATTTGCAACCGCCCTATCAAAATAAGCCGTAGCTCACAAACATGTGCCTTAGGAGCTGCTATTTTTGGAGCCGTTGTTGGTAACGCTCACAAATCAACTGCAATAGCACAATCTAAAATGACAGGTGTAAAAACTAAAATATATAAACCCATTAAAGCAAATGTCAAAATATATAAAGAATTATATGCTATCTATCAACAATTACATGATGCCTTTGGCACTAAAGATTATAGCGGTAAATTAAATCTTGCCATGAAAGATTTAATTGCTATTCGCAATAAAGTTAGAAAATAATTGCCATTAAAAAAAGCAATCGTTATTGATAAACGATTGCTTTTTTTAAATACTAATTTGATTTATATATTAAAAAGAATAAGTTAAACCCAATGTTATTACAGGATAAAATTTATACTTGTTAATTTCATCTTGCAATTCATCTTGTTCTTTTGCAATATCCGCTTGAAACGCCGCATTATTAACTGCAGCTCCATTTGTAGAATAGCTTAAATCACCCTCGCCTTGATACATAGCGCCCATTTCAAAATTAAAAGTCCAATTAGAGCCTTTAAATGCATTTCCCCAACCAAAACCCAAGTAAGGAGCAACAGAATTAAAATCTACTTTCATATCGACTGTGCCAATATCCGAAGGAGAATATGTGTTATCACCTATTTTTACATCAGAAGTAGGTTTTGCAGTCATAGATACTTCATTACCATTATAAAACAAACCACCTGACAATTTAAAACTACCACCCCAAGGATGCCAATCTAACATTGGTCCAATGGTTAATAAATCTAAATCACCATCATAAGTTAAATCCGTATCAGTATAATCTGTACTATATTTAAAACCTTGACCTACTAATCTAATTCTAAAATTATCATTTAATTTATAACCTAATTCTGCTCCTGCACCTAAAGTACTAATACGCAAACCAGTATCCCAATTATTAGTATTAGTTGTAACAGCTGTATCGGCAGCATAAGAAGTAATTGAACCACAAATTAACGCTGTAGTTAAAGACAAAACTTTCATACATTTTTTCACAATTTTCCCCTTGAAAATAAAATTAAAACCGTGATTCTAACAACGTATCCATAACTTACAATAACAATTAAGTAACTCACCTACGCATAAGCGCAACTAAATACCATTTAAGTCGTAAATAAAAAAAACCGATATATATCAACCACATTATAATAATTTAAAGAGATTTTTATGGAACTAGACATATCCCAAAGATTTATATTTGACAATACTGATATAAGAGGCGAGCTTGTTCGCTGTACCGATAGCTTTGAGCAGTTAATTCAAAACCACGACTATCCTGAAGTTGCTAAAAACTTATTAGGTGAATTTTTAGTGGCAACTGTACTTTTAAGCACTACTATGAAGTTTGAAGGACGCTTAAGCCTGCAAGCAAGCTCCAAAGGTGAAATACCATTTATCGTTATGGAATGCGACTCCAACCGTGAAGTACGAGGTATAGCTCAAGTACGAGATAACTTTATCCAAGGTGATTTTAATGCGTTATTAGCCCAAGGAACATTAGCTATAACCATAGAGCCAACTAATGGTAAACCCTATCAAGGTATCGTGCCATTAGAAGGTAAAAATTTAGCTGAGTGCTTATCGCAATATTTTATACAATCAGAACAATTACCAACCCATTTTAATTTTGCCATTGGTACTGACAAAGGACGTCAAACCGCTGCCGCTATGATTTTACAACAAATGCCAATGCATAAGATTAGCGATACAGATACAAGAGCCGAAAATTGGAACCGTCTCACCCAATTAGCTAATACATTAACCGATGAAGAATTACTAAGCGTAGAATACGAGACTCTTTTATATCGCCTATATCACCAAGATCCATTAAAAATATTTAACCCAAAAATAGTTCAATATCGCTGTACTTGTTCGCGCAAACGTACACAAGAAGCTTTACGTACAATCGATCGCAATGAATTAAAAGCAATTTTAAAAGAAGAAGGTGCCGTTACATTAAATTGTCAATTTTGCCATAAAGAATATAGTTTTAATGCTGATGATATTGCAAATTTATAAATGTTTATTTTTCCTAAACCACAAACATATAAACAATTTAAAAGGCAAATATCTTTAGATAATCTTCACTGGGTAAAAGCCCCTGATTTATCCAGTGATAATTTATATAAACATTTAGTGATATTATGCAACCAAATCAAAAAACATACCAAACATAAAGCACAATTAAGCAAAACCAATCTCAATACAAATCAATTAATTAATTTTAAAATTGATACTAATATAAAAATATCAGAATATTTTAAATTAACCCTTTCAAATAAAGGTTTTAACATTATTGCCAGTGATGAAGCTGGCATTTTTTATGCTTCGCAAATTGTGTTGCAAATACTAAATAATCACAATGACAATTTATACCAAACTGAAATAGAAGATTACCCCGATTTAAAACATCGTGGTATTATGTTAGATGTTAGTCGTGATAAGGTGCCAAAAATAAACACACTTAAAAAGCTAATTGATAGCTTGGCTATAATGCGTATCAATCAACTACAACTTTATATAGAACACAGTTTTGCATTTAGCCAACATCAAACAGTATGGCTTAAATCATCACCATTTACCCATCAAGAAATTATAGAATTAGACATTTACTGTCGTGAAAGGTTTATCACATTAGTACCAAATTTAAACTCATTTGGGCATTTAGAACGATGGTTAAAACATAAAAAATATGCGCACCTAGCATTACAACCTTCTGGTTTTATTGATCCTTGGCAAAACTACCGACCTGTAGGTAGCACATTAAAACCAAATCAAGCTAGCTTAAATTTTGTTGATGAACTCTACCAAGAATTTTTACCAAATTTTACCAGTACACTTTTTAATGTTGGATGTGATGAAACATTTGAATTAAAATCAACAGAGGTATATTTAAAACATCTAAAAGGTATCTATTGCTTAGTAAAAAAACACAAAAAACAAATGATGTTTTGGGGTGATATTATTTTAAAACGACCAGACTTAATCAAAGACATTCCAAAAGATTGCATTGCACTTGATTGGGGTTACGAAGCACAGTCACCTTTTAATAAAACTACTGCTACTTTTAAAAAATCAGGTATTAATTTTTATGTTTGCCCTGGTACATCCAGTTGGAATAGCATCACAGGCCGTAGCGACAACTGTATTGCCAACATTAAAAATGCTGCTAAAAATGCCATTCGCAACAATGCCTTAGGTTTTTTAAATACAGACTGGGGAGATCACGGTCATCATCAAAATTTGCCGATAAGTTACTTAGGTTTTACTGTAGGAGCTGGATGTAGCTGGTGTTTAAAAAATAACCACAAAAACAATTGGGCTATCATAATAGATACTATCTTTTATAAAAATGCCAAACTTAATCTTGCTGATTTATGGATAAAACTAGGTCAAACTATTTTATTAGCACCCAATTCTATTAACAATAATAAAACATTTATTAATCAATTATTGTTTGAAGATGACACAAAAAAAATTATTACAGAAAACCAACTCACCAAAGTACAAATCAACAACTGCTTAAAACATTTAAAAACAATATCAAAGTGTCTTAAAAACATTACACCTACTTCTTCCGAAGCAACCATTAGCAAACAAGAATTAAATTTAAGCATTAGTATAGCTAAATATGCTTTAAATAAAGCTATCAGCACAATAAAACATAACCGAGCTTTACATAATATGCCTAACGAAATCAAAACTGAATATAAAACTATTTGGTTAAAACGCAACCGCATAGGAGGCTTAAAAGATAGTCTTTTAAGACTCAAATAATAATCTATATTTTTAGCTTAGGATGATGAAACTAACAACCCAAAATTATCACTAATGGATTGCCTATGTGTCAGCAAAAGTTGCAATCTTTGACTTTGCGTTATGACACTATCTGTAGAAGTTTCAATAATATTCATTAAAACTTCTACGGCATCACTGTAATCTCCATCATGCCAATACTCATTATTAGATGCTAAATCATAAGCTGCAGAACTAATTAATTGATTAAGCTTATCTTTAGGTAATGCCGTTAATGCAGGTATAGATTTTTGAAACTGCTTTAATAAAAATCTAATGGCTACCTTTAAACCTTCCACATCTACTAATGGATTTATATATTGTGTCTTATCTGGCGCAACTATCTCTATGTCTGTTTGTAAAACAGATTGTTGCTCTGATGGATTAGGCACCGCATTTACAGAAAATTTACTTGAGTGCTTTTCATCCAAAATTACTTGTTGATATTCTGAACCCGGTATCGGAATAGCCCAAATAGACGGATGTTGCTTATCAATCATTTTGACCCAATAAGCCGGCTTTTTGCCCTGCACTAATAATTGATCTCTGATAGCATACATATGCAATAAATATTCAAAATATGGAAATTTTTTACCCATACGCAACCATTTAATATAAATTTTTTCTGCTATGCCCAGTTTTGTACAAATTGATGCTATGTTTTTTTCACTGGTATTAAATAAAGCAGTATTGTTCCAGTCACGTTGATATAAAGTTAATTCATTAATATTTGGATAGCGTGATTTAATCTCCTCTAACAAATCTGCCAATTTTGCATTGCCCTTCCAACCATTACCCTGTTCTTCAGCTTTATATGCACTTTCAATATAAGCCTTTGGAGATTGAATAGTTCCAGGGGTTATGTCTAAAGCTAATGACCAATAACGCAATGTACCTAAAAATTCCATAGAAGTTGCTGCACAATGTACTATTTGACTAGCCAACTCTGGTTTAATTTTCCATGTTATAAGTTTTTCATATTCACGAATAATATTGGCAGGAACATAAGTGTCTTTATTTATAGCTGGACCTGGCCTCAAACGCACCCACAATGCATTATCACGTTTTTGCCAATCCTCATCGGCATCAAAAGCTATAATGCCAAATTCACGCAACCCTTTAATAATATTTTTATGAAAGTTACCCTTTAAATTTTTATTATTTTGTTTATATTCAAATCCTGCTTTTTCAACTAAATCTTTTAACAAAAACCAATACTCATCTTCTAAGGCCATGACCTCGGGTTTACGAGTTGAATAATATACATTTAAAAAACGATAAATAGCTAATTGACTGGGCTTTAAAGACGCAACCATTGCATAATGCAAAACAATATCTGTTTTCTGCAACATATGTTTCCATTCACTAGGTAAAACAACCTTAAACACTGTTTCAAATTCTGTAAAGTGCGGTATTTCTGGCGTAGATGGATCACGCCTGGCCAAGGTTTTTTCATTTGGAGTATTTGGTTTTCTAGTACGCTCAACTTTATTGATCGGGCTTAATTTATATTCTACAAAATCTTCCCTTTGATAACTCCACCAATCACCTACTATAGAAGTCATTTCTAATCTAATAATTGAAGCAAATATTTTTTGACGTTGATCAGAATTTGGTTTTTTAATACCTAAAAATCTAGCTATTTCTCCTAGTGAAGTATCAATATCTAAAGGGCTTTCATTAACCACTTTTAGTTGTTTTTGTGATTTTTGTTGAGCTAAACATATAATCGCCGCAAAAACCCTATCATCCCATTCGGCTTTGCCTCTTCCATATCCAGGGGTTACTCTGTAAGTTCTTTCTGTATAATCTAATGCACCTGTTTTAGGATTAATGCGTGGCGTTTGATATGTAGTTTGTGTATAAATTAATTTAGTACCATCTGCTTCTATAATTTCTTTAGTTTCTTCATTGAAAGCACCTTTAGGTGGTGTAATAGTAAAAACAGCTAATTCTAAAATATCAACACCACTATCTTCAATGTCCTCTAAAAAAGACAATTGCTGTTTGGCCATAAATAACACACCTATTTAATAAAAAAAGTATAATACTATTACTTAAATACATATAACAATATACGCAAAAATGAATATTATTTAAAGTCTTTATTTAAAAGAACTTACATAATAAGGTATTCTAAAAATCTCTAGCAATATTCCAATTATCTTTTTATACTGTCCAAAGAGCTCTAAGTCAATTCTATATATCGCTTTAGGTATTCCATTAGTTTATTTGATAATTCTGTTTATCTTTATTTTTAAAGAATTTATTATATAAAACACCTAAATATTCTAAATATCTCCCTAAAGCAACATGTATTCTAAAAAGCTCCTTATTTTGGGTGATTATTCTAAATGTCGTTCAAGATATAGCTTTGATAGTCAATTTTATTGATTTATTAGCGATATTTAGAATATTTTTAGAATGAAACGAAGGTGATAGGTACTTGACATATCATTTGTAGGGAGATAATTGGAATTGATAGCTAAATATAATAGGTGTGTTTTTAGTAAAGTAGATTTTTGGAATACTTTTACATCATATATATTGGTGTAATAGCTAAAATCATAATAAATATTTATTATGT
>Ga0256837_1000115_pt1 | contig 73470 bp, 73 predicted proteins | sample 4562384metaG_FD_185976 | JGI IMG/M metagenome (GOLD analysis project Ga0256837, IMG submission 185976) | Hydrothermal vent microbial communities from Guaymas Basin, Mexico - 4561-384 | ecosystem: Environmental > Aquatic > Marine > Hydrothermal vents | place: Mexico: Guaymas Basin | collected... | reverse complement strand
AATATCATTGAATTCAAACCCATCTGTCGTATACGATATTTGCTTTCCGTCTATTGTATCTACAGAATAATAGTTTCCAAAATTGATTTTATTTTTAAACATTCTATATTTGTTAATCAGTAGCTTATTTAATGAATTAGTATCATATTGTAGGTTCTCTGATTTTTTATTAGTTGTTTCAAATAGTCCTCCAAGTTCAAGCCCCTCTTTAATCGCATACGTATTTAGTTCTTTATCCAGACCATTTTCTAGTACAAATTGTCTTGAGTCTATATTTTTTTTCAACATAGAAATCATTGTGTTGAATTTTCTTGTTGACTCAGAAAATCTCTCATTTGCCTGATGTGCAGCTGAATGACCTCTCTCTGGATTAACAACTTTAAATGCATCAAACGCTGTTACTAATACATCATTTAGATTAGCTATTGCGTTAGCATCAATATTAATAGTGTTTAATGGTGCAACTTGAGAGCCAGCTTCACTTATTTTTGTTTCAGAGGCATTTGCAAACTTCCTATTAACACCAACTACTGTTGACTTCTCGTTTGCTTCATACTCTCCATATTTAAGTTCATATTCTCCAGTTGAATTCATAGAACCATAAGAGATGCCAAATTTTTCAATATTAGCTATTAGTCTTATTTTGTCAGATACAGGAATGTTTGATGCTTTGACAGTATCAATAAAAAATTCTCTAATAGCAAAAACATCACCAATTAATTTCATTGAAATTTTATTGTTCATTCTGAACTTCAATACATCGTCATAGACTTTCGTTAAGCTCTTATCTATAGAGTACACATCTTTATAAAGTTTAGTAAGCTGAAGCATTGTTTGTTCAGTAATCACTAAAGGATTATTGTAGAAATTATATTCATCTCTGTTGTCTTTAATTTTTTGAAGCCCTTTAAACCAAGTTGATAGCTTCACCTTGCTTCCTACTGCATAACCTTTTTTTGTGATATTAAATGCTTTATTGAATTGAGTTGTTTGGTACTCATTTAAAACAATATAGGCTTCAGGCACTCCGTTATTAAAGTTAACTTCTACAGGAACATTAATAATTCTTGCATCCTCTTCTTCTGTACCAAATATAGGGATAGCCACAGATGTTTGAGTTTTGGTACTAGAAGTATAAGCCTTTTTGGAAATCTCGGCTACCTCTTGACTTGAAGGCTCATGTCCTAGTTTTTTTATCTCTCTTGCAATCTGATTTTTAATAGATAATAATTTTGAACCTATAGCTATTTGCTCGATAGTTTTCCCAACTTCTTCTATTCCATTAGCTTCAATATCTGCTTTTTTATACAGCATCTCTTTAACTATGTTTATATTGAATGAATTTAACGCAGAGGCAGAACCTGCTCCATATCCAGCTCCTGTTGTTGGGGTCTTCACAGTTGATCTTTTTAGGTAATTTGCTAAATCATTATTTATTACAGAATCAAATAGTGGTACAAAGATACTATCAAAATGCTTGCTTATTGTCTTAGGAGCTTTTTCCTTAATCTTCTTAAACATATCTTGTTTTGTGTCAAACAGAAGAGTTACTGATTTTTTCAATAGCTCTGCAACCTGCTCATATGCATCATCTATCCCACTATCCTTAATATCTCCATGAGTCACTTCTTCAAAATCTTTGCCAGTTTCTTCCATCACTTTTTTAACAGCATCATCTTCTTTTGACAGAACGCCAGTATAATTATGAACAAATCCGTTTGATGTCATCTGAATAGAAACACCAGAAGTAATACCGTCAAGCTCTAGGATTGGCTCTAGGCCACTTATTTCTTCATATGATTCATTTTGCTTGTTGTGTTCAATAACGTCAAACAATGTTGTTAGTGCTCTTAACGTTGATAATCCCTCATTGTCTCTTGAGAATGTTGCAGTATCTTTATCTATGTCAATAGTACCATCATCTGATATAGAGATACCATCAAATGCATCTTTTAGGTCCATGTCAATTATATTGATTGATGAAACTAGTTCTTTAAGCGTTTTTGCATCTTTGTTAAAATAGATATAATTAGAGATTAATTCCTCTAAAGCTTTTCCATCGCTCTTCTTATCTATATCGATTCCTATTTGTTGAGCAATACCAAGCATCATTGTTTCAAAATTATCTTTAGTTAATGTGAACTCAAGATCGTCTTCGGCTGCTAATATTGATCTATGAACTTTATTTGAATAAATATCAAGTTTGCTGTCAACATACAATCTTCCTGTTGAAGTTATTACATGTCTAAGGAAAATCTTTAGTCTTTGTGCTTCTGGCACTGACATTGATGCTTCATTTAGTTCAGATGCATATTCATCTATCACATTGAAGAATTCAGCTACAGTATCAGATTTTCCTTTTTTCTGAATATATTGTTCTATTCTTAGGTTATCGATATCATCTATTTCTTCATCAGTATATGCGCCAGATGCTATCATAAGATTCTCTTTTGCCTCCTCATTAACACTATCTCCACCTTTTGTGAATAGTCTAGTAAAAAACTTATTTGCATAGTAAGGCTTATTTGACTTTCTCTTTGCATCTTTATAAGTTGATGAATTCTTAGGAAATTTAGTCATTCCTTTTTGCTTTGGTTCTAAAATTTCATGTTCTTGTTCATTTTGTTCAAAAATAGGCTCTTTTACCTCAGCATATCTATTTGCTGTTTTTGCAATAGCAGACACAACTTTTGTATTTTCTTTAAAAATACTATTTTGAATAATAATTGTTCTGTACGACTGACCACTATAATTTGATACGACATTCTCAGCCTTAACTATTCCAGTACTAATTAATCTATCTAGTACCAACATACCTAATGACGTATGAAAAATATTCTCAGATTCAATGTTTGTTGCATTTTTAAGATTTAATTCTATACCTGCAACATCTGCAACCATTGAGCCAATTCTTTTAATTTCCTCAGTACCAACAAATGTTCTTTCTTCTTTATTGAACCTATATAAGTCTGAATAGAATTCATTGTATTTAGCAGAATCAACTTCTTCAAACCCATCAAGACCTAGAATTCTAGCTAAGCTATTTTCATCTTGTTTGGTACTAGATGACATATTCGATAATAATTCCAAACTCATATTGTTAATGATTTTATGTAGTGGGTTTTTGTCAGTGATAACAAAACCTTTTCCAGAACTAGCATCGAATAATGTTTTCAATGGAGCAACATTGCTTGATGCTAAAAATATTCCACTAGTGAACAAATTGTCCTTGATTGTGTCTTTCATTATATTAATAGTGTCATCATCAACAAGTGTTTTTAGATTTTCTTTTATGTTTGGTACTGTAAGGACATCATCTTTTGTTTCAGCAGAAACAAGACCATTGAAAATGTTTAGAGTTTTTTCTTTAATCTTTTTGGCTTTAACCATAAAGTTAACTTTGCCATCATCATTCTTTGGAGAATTGGCAAAAGATATAAAAGCTAATTTGTTTCCATGATAATCAGTTTCAACAGTTCCATCTTCTTTTAACACATATGGAGTGTTTTCTTCGGCTCTTAGTATGTTTTGGTACTTAGATAATAAGCCAATAAAAGATTTATCACCAATAAGTCCACTATCAATCATATAATTTATTTTAGCAATAACAACTAAGTTATCTAAATTAGCTAATACTTCAAGCTTTTCTTCTAGTTTCATAGAATCAAATTGGACGTATTCTTTAATAAACTCTTCAAAGGCACGTTCATCTCTCAAATCAAATACTTCTTTTTCACCAAGCTTAGCTCCAGCAAATTGCGGAAGTTTGTTCCCAACATATTCTTCGATAGATTCTTTTAGAACCTTCATAGAATCAGATATAGTAGTCGAGCTTGCAACACTATCTATAAAAGTCGATAGCCTACTGCTTTTCTTCGATGTCTTATTTTTCAGTCTCACAAACTCTTCATATAGTTCATTGTTAAACTGTTTAGCTTCTTTAGCAGTACCAACATTGTTGTCTTTAAACGTATATAGAATGTCAAGCAGTCTGTTTACATCTTTCTTGCTTAATCCATTTGTTAGGGTATTAAAATCAATATTTGATTTTTTATCTTTGGCATTAAGGTCTTGAAATTTAGTTTTGCTTTTCAGGAAAGCCTTTAACGATTCAATAGATTTTTGAATGAAAGATATCTTTCCATATTCACTTTCAGTATTATTGTTAATAATATTGTTTATGTGCTCTATCGTCTTATTGTATTTGTTGGTACTAGATTCTGAAACCACAATAGGCTCTTGTTTAGACTCTTGTTTTGTAGGTTCTGTCTCAATCTTTATTTCATCATCTTCTTCCTTGATAGACTCTGATTCTGCATTCTGTTTATCTTGTTTCTCTTGAGCAGGTTTCTTTTCTTCCTCTTTTCCTTGCTTAGCTTCTTTGTTAGTGTCTTCATTGCCAGTAGATTCTTTGCTTGACGTAGACTTATCTGTTTCAGGTTTAGGTTCAGATTCAGGTCTTGTTTCTGTTTTAGGCTCTTTCTTGGTTTCAGCGTTTTTGTCTTGTTTAACTTCCATTAAGCTATCAACTATTTTGTGTGAACCATCTCTTACGGAAATTGTTTCGTTTTGCTTTTTGCTAAACAGATTAGTTAAATCTATATACTTAAAGTTTTTGTCTGTGAGTTGTTCTTTTCCGCTTTTATTTGTATATCTGTGGAATTCAAATCTTTTAGTATCTTTGTTGAAGCCAGTTATTGAATAGTAGTGTGAGCCAAATTTAATAAAAGTTCTTCCAATTCCAGACTCATCAATAAAGTAAGCTGCTTCTCTTAAATTCTTACCGCTCTTTGTTTTAAAATTAAAGATATTGCCAAGAATCATACCAGCTGAGTCTTTATAATCAGTACCAACTAAAGTATCAACAACATCTTGATATGTAGCCTCTTTATAAACTTTGTTTTTGTTGTGGCCATCAAGTTGATAGATTACAGATTCACCATTCTTCTTAACTCCATTTGTTGCAATATTTCCACCAATACGAACTACGTTACTAGGAACATCTTTTTTATTATTGTTGGTACTAATGTTATCTTTATTATCTACAGCCTCTTTCTTCATCTCTTCTTGAATCTGAGTTCTTTTTGATTTGGTACTAGATTCACTATCTTTAGTTCTATCTGTATTTTTGTTTTCCTTAGGCGTAAGCTTTGGTACTCTTTTTGAATAGAGCTCTTCAGCTATTTCGTCATTAAGTCCGAATTCCTCTTTGATCAATTCTTTGTTTGCTAAAGTTCTCATACTAACATCATTCAATCCAGCATACAAATCTACAAGTGCAGGAGAATCACCATTGTTTTCAGTATACAATTTAGCAATCTCTTGAATAAATTTATTCTCTAGTGACTGCATCTCCTCTTGTGTCTTGTATGGATTAGCTTCTGTCTTAGAAGAACCTTTCTTTTTTGTTAAAGAATTTAACCCTTCAGAATCTGGCTTGTATGAATCAGTACCGCTTACTGTATCAACTGATTTTGCAATTCTTGATTTGATAAAGTTAGCAAACTTTTCATCATTTTCAAATTTGCCAGATGCTGCATCTTTTATATAATCGCTAAGAGATAATCTTCCACCTTCTCCAGTACCACTAAGCATATCCATTAGAACAGCTACTGACTTATCTGTTAAAGTCTTGTTGTTGCTAACAATAAAGTCTCTAGCTTCTTTAGCTATTGTCGCTAATGCTTTTACTGATTTGTTGTCAGAACTTGTTAGCTCTGCAAACTCTCCAAGCATATTGTTTACAGCTGTAACATAAGATTTCTTAGTACCATCACTTAGAGAGCCTTGTGTTTCTTTTTCTTCAAGTTCAGCAGCTTTTTTCATTAATCCAAAAATATTTGTATTTGCTATTGCGTACCCAACATAATCTTGAAGATGCTTTCCTGTTCTTTCAGATGTTCTTGGTTCTGCTTTTGCTAACTCTGTTAATATCTTCAAAGATTCTTTTGCAGTGTAATGAGTAGCTAATGTTTGCATTAACATATTAGTAAATCTCTGTCTATAGTCTTTTACGCTCTTAGCTTCGTTAGTGTTCCCTGACTCTGCTATTGATTGAAATGCATCTATAACGTTTACAGCTAACTTATTTCTAATATTAGTTTTATCAACACTTGTAGACTCTTCATTAAGGAATTCATCTATAGTATCTCTAGTTGTATCGATAACAGCTTTCTTAACTTCTTCTATATGAGCTTTATCTGCATCTTCAGGAACATTCATCCAGTCTTTTGATGTGTCTTCATTTAATAGCTCAGGAGTCACTAAATCATGACCGAATGTATTTTTAGCAACATCACCAGATAGAGCTTCATCTTTCTTCTCAACTGCATTTCTTATTCCACGTGAAGCAGCTGTGACTCCAACACCCATAGCTCCACCCTGAACACCAGCGTATACTATTTCACCAAGAGACTCTTCAAGTAGTTCAACAAATGTTCTATCTTTTGTTTCTCCGTTTTGGTACTTAATAGCTATTATGTCAACAGCTTGGTCTAGCATCTCAGCCGTAGCTTCTGGAAGGAAGTGTACCCCAACAAATTCAGCACCAACAGCCATGTGCTTAGCTACAGTAGCAGCTACATTAAATGCAATACTTTTTTGTAGAGCTTCTGGAACTTTAATTAAAGATTCTCCAGCAGTAGATCTAGCAACAGCATTAGTTAACTCATCAGGTGTTAATGTTTTCATTGCTTCTTTTGTTTTGGTACTGATAGCAATATCATTTTTACTGTTTTTTATCATAGAGATAACCTTTGTAGGCTCTATCTCTTTACCAGCAATTCTTCCACCTTTGAGCATTAACTCCATTGCACCATATTGTATTAACTGATTTGCAAATTCAACAGCATATGCAGCAGATAATTCTTTATATGTTAAAGCCTCTCTTTCTGACGAATCTTTTCCTGCATAGTTTGCTCTTTTATCCAATCTGTTATTGAGTTCGACAGTGGCCATAGATAATGCTGTAGTGATTACGCCTGGAACTGTAGAGCCGACAGCTGCAACTCCACCAGCAGCAACAGCCATATACGGTACAGATTGAGCTAGCATTTGAGGTCCACCAAGATAGATTGATTCTATTCCTGCTCCAAGAATTTTTAGAGTATCTCCAGTCTCCCAAGCTTCATTCCATACGGCTAATGCTTTATTTGCATCCTCTGGATTGTACCCAACTATATCATCTGCTCTTCTTTCAAGTTTTTCCCCAAGCTTATTTACAGATGTCCCCTGAGGAGATACAACCTTTATAAACTTACCAGTAAGATTAACAACTGAAGATAGTAGTGCATCAAACGATTCAAAAGTCTCTTCTGTTTGTAGAGTAGTATCACCTGTTTTTGAGAGATTTTGAATTAATTTATTTCTTATCTCATCAACATTCATAAAGCCTTTGATTGATTCAATAGTACCAAACGTATCATCTCTTAGTGACTTCTCATCATCGCTAGATACCATTGTTGAATATCCGCCTTCAAGCAATTTTTTTGATGTTTTTCCAGTACCAACAGTTTTGCTAACTAAAGATGATACATCCATTACTGACTTGTCAAGCATTTTGGAATCATCTAGAGTCGTTGCTAACTCTTTTTCTTTCTGCAATTCAATAAGCTGGATTTCTTCACTATCTGATAAATCTTGCTTATTCATAAGCTCATCTATCTTTGTGTCTACGTTATCTATATGATTCTTTGCCTGAACAGCTTTTAATTTATCTTTTGCATATTGAGCAGTGTCATAATCTATACCAGCGCTATCAACAACTATATTGTTGTTTTCATCTTTTTGGTACACAGTACCAGATTCAGATATGTAAGAGTTTGCACCGTACCCATCCATATGTCTTTGAACAGATTCAGCTTCACTTGATTCAGTACCATCTATAGCTGCAATGTCTGTTTTGCTGAAAGCATTTTCGTCTTTAGCTAAGTACCCAAAGAGTTCTTTATCATAAGATTCTCTTTGAGCAGTAGCTTGTGCTTGCTTTTTAACTTTATCCGCATTCATTAATTCATAAAGTAATTCTTGACTTGACATTTTATTTATCGCCTTTATTTAATTTTTCTAGTTCTTGAAGAATACCCATAAGATTTTCAACTGTTGGCTCAAAAGAGTTTCCTGTTTTGCCAAGAGTATTTACACCAAAAGCTATTGATTGCTTTTCTGCTTTGGATAATCTTTTTTTATTGTACAGACTAATTGCTTTATTTAACAATTGCTTGCCGCTATCATCCATCTCTGGAAGGTCTATACCTTTATTTCTTGCATGATTTACAAACTCAACAAGCTTTGGTCTATCTTTTCTTGGCTTTGTTTCTATAGGACCACTCTTCTTCATTGTTACCATCATTGGACTATGAATTATTGCTGATTTCTTTTTTGCAACATCAGCAAAAGATTTAGCTATAGCATCAAGCTCTTTTTGTTGTTTGGTACTAAGAGTTTTGTAGTATTTACTATCTATCCCTATAGCCTTCTTAAATGCATCAGGTGTTATATTTGTTGGCGACATACCATTCGAGATAATGTCTGAGGCTTTAGCAATAGCTTTAGTATATACACTCTTAACTTTTTTAAACTGATTCTTTTTGAATGAAATTGAATTACTATTATTTGGATTTAAACTATCTAACACCGAAGATGCTTTATCTGATGGTCCAATGGTCATAAGTGTTGGTACATCTTTAATCGTTCTGTTTCGATAAGTTCCTTCGTCTTTAATTTCTTTTGTTTTTCCACTAAACGAGAAAGCACCACCGCTTCCAGCTGCCATCGTCTTTGTATTGTTGGTACTAAATTTAGTCTTAAACTTGTCAAATGCATCATCCTCGCCAACAACAGCAACTGACTCATCAAGTTCTGCTTTGTGCAAAGAATCAATAGATTGGTTAATCATACTTTTCTTTTCTTGCTTTGTTTTAGAGTAGAGAGATACGATTGAACCTCTAAGGCTTTTGTCAACTATTCCTTCTTTGTTCAGCCATTCATTCACATCTTTTATTGTGTTTACGTCTTTTGAATTTAATAGTTCATCAACCTTTTTTACTTGGTACTTTTGGATATCACCCATAAGTTTTGGATTGTTATCTACGGCTGATTTAGCAGCTGTCACAGCTTCTTTTTCTGTTAGGCCATATTGGTCCTTCAACTTTTCAACAAGACTGCCTGAAGCTATATCTTGAACATTTGTTTTGTAGCTATTTCCAAGTTTTTGCAATTCAGTACCAACAATTTCTTTTGTATCAGTACCAGCCATATAATCATCAATCCTCTTGACAATCATTTGTTTTTCTTTTGGCTTATACGTATTATTGATAAGTATGTTCTTCTTTAATTCATTTAGTTTTTGCTTGGTACTAATTGGGTCAGAAGTTGTATTGCTAACAATCATAGAATCGGCTTCTTTATAGATAGCTCTTGATATATCTTGGTCAATAATATGTCTAAGGTTTTTAGCTACACCTTCTACATCAGAGGTGTTTCCTGCTGCTGCTTGAGCTGAAATATAAGATGTATACAGTTTGTTTAGTTTGTCTCTTTTTTCACTAAAGGTACCATCACTTTTAATAATCTCTTCTTTGGTACCATCTAATTTCAAATTATTCTCAAGTGAAGCTTTCTTGGAGATAAGCCTTTCTTGTTCTGCCATATATTTTGCATTAATGGAATCAATATTTGATTCTTTCTTGTCTGGTAATGCATTGATTATATTTGCTACTGCTGAATTTACATTTGCTGAGGGTTTGAGGTCTTTGTATGATATAACACTCATATTTGTTTCCTTTGTGTTTAATATGAGTGTTATTATATCTTAGTTTGTTTTTTCTGAATGAAGTTTATATTTTTTAACTTTACGTTGAGGTTTTCCTGAAATCTTTGCATCGTTTCTTGCAATAACTTCATGAAGTCTATTTAGCTCTTGTTTTTTAAGATCTACATTTTCCCAACCTTGAGCATTGGCGTCTTCTATTGCAGATAGCTCTCTTTTCTTAAGAGCTGTGTTAACACCTGTTTGGAATACATTGAATCCAAGATTTGCTGCTCCTAGGCCTAGCTTGATCCCTTGTCCGTATTTATCAAGGAAACCTAATTCTTTTTTATTATATAGCTTATTGCCTATAATTGTGGTACTAATTCCTTGTTTTCTATAGTCTTCAACAAGGTTTCTTAATTCCTCTGTATTGTAATTATCTATATTTGCCAATTGTGTGTATTCTGATCCATTTGTTCCAGTGAATCCAATAGGACTTGATTTGTTTAGCCCTTTATTGAATAATGAATCAAAGTTTTCATCTTCTGGAAAGCTCATTGCTCTTATCCCATAACTTTTACAATGAACGCAGGAGCTGTAAAAGCTTCATCAAACACACCCATTTTTGTAGTAACTTTTCTGTACCCTTGATAAGTTATTTCTTCAAGAGACTTAACGAATGGCTCAGGAACTTCAATTTCTTTGTTAAATGTAATAGGAAATCTAAAAGTACCATACTGATTAATAATTGTATGCATGTAAGAATCTCTAGAATCTTCTGGATTCATTCTTGTAACAATAATTTTTACTTTCTTTTTGAATCTTTCCTGTACTGATGCAATTCCACCAGCATTTTTTACTTTGTGACTTCTGTCTTCTGATAGCTTTGCAATTAAAACAGCTCTAGTATCTTTGTCTGTAAATTCAATACCTTCTTTTGTACATTCTGTTCTTAGTTCGCCAAGTGTGAGTTTTTGTAGTTTTTTTGTTTCCATATTTGGATCTCCTGTTGTTTTATGATTTGCAGATTATATCATAAAACTTTTTCATTAGTGCCTACCACAGGAGAATGAATAGGCACTAAGTTACTCTGAGATGTTATGCGATAGGAGTTACAACTTCCATAACAGCAAGAGATTCAGGTTTAGTAATTACAGATGCATAACGGAATTTGAATGCAATATAACCACGTTCACCAATTGGGTTTGTACCGTCAATTTGCTCAGGGAATTGAGTATAAATCATATGTTTTGTTTTACCTTGTAAACCAACAGTAGAAATAGCATCTTGAGACATTACAACGATAGGAGCAACATCATATTTCCATTTATCATCATCGTCCTCGTCTTGTGATGACCAACAAGTGTTTGATTGGTTCTCACCATCATCGTTAACTAAATGTCCCTGGTGCTTGTACTCAGGTAGTAGTTCAGAGAATAAAATGCGGAAACGTCCAATACGTCCGATTTCTTCAAGTCCATCCATCACCATGCGAACTGAAGGGTCTGGGTACTCTTCAAAAGATTGGAATTCAGGGAATAAATCTTTATTGATTAATGCATTATGCATACGTGTACCAACAACTACATAGAATGATTTTGGTACTGGCTTAGTTCCAATTTTGTTTTGACCAGCAATAATGCGTGCCATAGGTTTAGCTTTGTTCTCAATTAGAGTACCATAGACTTTAGTAGTTAGTGCTTCTGTTAATCTATAGTTTTTAGCAGTGCTATCGTCAGTACCACCAAGATCACCACGAGATGTTGCATCCCCACCGTAAACTTTGAACGTAGAAGATAAAATATCTTTCATAATTAAGTCATTGTAAGCAAGGTTCATTTGCTTAGTAACATCTTCAATTGTAAGAGCTCTAACTGCATCTTCAGAGTAAGTTTCTGCATCTTCTGTTAATTCTACGATACCAGCAAATTTCTTCATGCGTGTTTCAAAAGTAACTTTACGGAATGTACCAAGTTGGTAGATGTCTGACTTGTTATAAACACCTTCTTGAGTTACAGTCATACTTTGAAGTTTGCTATCAATATCTTTCATATCACGTGCAGAAATATAACCACCATCTACACCAGCATAAGATCCATCATCAGCAACAACATTTCTATAGATTGACCAATAGTAAGTAGAAACTTTAAAAGTCTCACCTGACTTTTGTTTCATCATGTCTTGAAAGTTACAGAATTTAGAAAAGCTAAAATCTTGATCGATTGTTCTTCTAGCAATTCTTGAGTAAAAAGTCTGTACTTGCATACCTTGTGTACTATTACCGCTAGTACTATCCTTTGAGTATACGTAAATAGCCATTGTGACTACCTCCAAATTTTATTTTATTTTTTGAAACTTAACTAAAAGCTTAGCTTCATTGTACCATCCGTAGATGGTACTAGAAACTAAAATTGTTCTGTTACATTTTTATAATATGCTTCAAATTCTTCATCTGTCATCTCTTCAACAGACTTTACTTTGGTACTTGCTGGTTTTCTGCCTTTGGTACCAACAGAAGCTTTTTTGCGTTTAATAGCTTTATCATCAGAAGCTTTCTTCTTCTTGCTGATTTGCTTCTTTTGTGTGCTTTGGTACTCTTCTCTATAAGCATCATAAGCACTAACTAATGCATCAAGGCTGTTAGCACCAAGAAGTTTATTCTTTGTGTACTGTCCAGAGATCTTGTCAAAGATACCAGTATCAACCATATCTGCAACATATTTTAATGCATCTGGGTTTTCAAATAGTTTTCTTTTTGATTCAGAGTCAAAATCTTGTTTGATTAGACCTTCGAAAGTATCGTAGTTTTTAGACTTTTCAATATCACTTAGGATTGATTTTACTTCAATCACATTTTGATCAGCTTTATATTCGTTTGGAACATAATCCTCTGGATCCACATCTTCTATATCATCTAATGATACTTCTGAATCTTTTAGCAGCTTGGCTAATGCTTTTGGATTTCCTTTTTTAGCTTCAACAAGTAAATATAAGTCTTGCTCAGATAATCCCTGTTCTCTAATCCCCTCAAGGATAGCTATGTCTTCTTTGCTTTTGTCATATTTAGACTTTGTCTTTAATCCAGTTTCAGCCAATTTAACAAGCTCTTCTTCTGAATCAATCTCAATCTCTTTACCGTCTACAATGATAGTTCTTTTTGGTACCACTTCAGTATCAGGCTCATCGTCAGATTCAGGTTCTAATTCTTCAGTAGACTCTTCCTCTTTTTCAGGTTCCTCTTCAGATTCTTCATCTTCATATTCGCTTTCATCTTCAGTACCAAACTCTTCTTCATCTTCAGTAGTTTCTTCTTGTTGGTACTCAATAGAGTCATCTTCATATTCAGAATCACCTATGTCATCCATTCTATCTAGTGAAGCTTCTTCACTAGATAAAGCGTTATCATCAATACTATCAAGCTTAATTGGTTTAGACATTGTAGAACCCTGCCTATCTTAAAACGTATCTAATATTTTCAAGATAGTTTTTGAATGCCATTGCATTTAGGATTGTCTCAAAGTGTTGAGGTCTTTGATCTGGAGCTAAAGAAGCCAACTGTGCAGAATCCATTACTAAGTCTTTAGTGTATGTATCAACTAATAATTTAAAATCTTCATTGTCGTCTAAACGCACTAACGCCTCAGCTAATAACTTCTCTTGTTCATTGTACTCAGCTTCACCTATCGCAGCTTTAAACTCATTGATCTCGTTAACATTATTCATTTTTCTTCTCCTGTGTTTTAATGTTCGTCTAAAATAGTACCATAAAAAATAAATTAAAGCTAACCTGAATAGGCAGCTTTAGTGATTAGGTTATCTCTATCAGCATTTGCTTTAGCTGTTATAACCTCTCTTTGTTCTTTTGCATCAATACCATATTTCTTTCTAACCGCAGATATATTTGTATCAATTGCTTTTGCTTCTGCCTCTCTAGCTTTAGCTGCTTTAAGATTAGCATCTGCTTGTCCAGACTGAATAGAAGAACCTATTGCTTGTATTTCAGCTTGAAGCTTTTGAAGTTCAAGTTGTTTCATTTGCTGCTCAAAAGGATCAGGCTCTGGTTGATACTGCTTAATAGTCTCAGCAAAATCAGGCATCTTTTTAAGTCTAACTATTTCACTCATAATCAATCTAGTTAGTTCTTCAGGCATTGATTGTCCAAGTGTTTGAAGAAGGAATGACAATTCGCTCGCTTTAACTTCATCTGTATGTTGGGTACTAATATCAATCATGAAGTCGTTTCTGTGCTCAGAATAATCTTTCTCAACATCAACATAATCAACACCTGTAATATCCTCTATTTGGTTTCTGTCCATATACTCATACATGTACCCAATCCATTTTCTGAACATTGGCTTGATTAGATTGTCGGATATATTAATGACCATGTCTAATTCTCTTAATGCTAAGGAATTTAGCTGTCCAGCTTTTCCTGCTTGAGAACCATAGATTCCTTGTGAGCCTTGCCCTCCTTGAGCTGGTACCACACCTGAAGTTAAGTTTGATTCAGTATCTATCTTATCAAGCATTCCAAATACTTCGTTTGGAATTCTGTTGTATTGCCCTTTGTATGGAGTAAAGTTGCTTCCATTAAAATGAAACACTTTTCCATCAATATATCTCTCTTCTTCTTTAGGAGATAGCATGCCTTTTGGGATTCCTATTTGTGTGCTATTGGATAAAGCGATATTGTCAAAGATTCCCCTATACAGGGCAGTCTTCACATATTGATAATCACTAAGCATATCTACCATACTTTTACCATATAACGTGTGCGGCTGTCTGTAGCATTGATTGATTATAAAAGGTATCTTTCCATCTGGATATGGATTTTCATCTAGCCTTATTAATGTAGTACCAATAAAGCAAGCAACAATATTATGAAGCTCACCATCTAGTTCAACAGTACCCCAATATTCATACATAGATAACTTTTTACGTTTGTCATCTTCAAAGTTTGAAATTAGATTATCTCTATTGAATTCCAAATCAAACACAGATGTTGTTGCTGTCTGAGATATCAAATCGTTATGGTCTTTGTTTATTTTATCTAGGTTGAAATAGATTCCATCTTTTTCCAATTCATTAATTGATACTTCTTTCTTAGTACCAATAAAAGTTATCTCACTATTTTTTGTTGCTGTTGGATCTATAAAACAGTTTTCTATTTTATATAGTTCTGATGTTGGTACATTCACTATTGGTACTTCAACTTCTGTTTCGGCTATATCTATCACTTGATTTGTCAATGGGTCTTTAACTTCCTCTTGAACAATCTTTGTTTCGCTCTCGTAATCCCAACCAGTTCTTATCACTGTAGTACCATCAATGAGTAGAGCGTCAAGATAGTCTGTCATAAAGTTATATCTATCAAACTTTTTAATATAGAAGTGGTTAACTAACTTTTCTGTTTGAACAGTTTGGTCTCTTTTTGACATAGCATTTGGCTGCAATCTAACGATTGTATCATTAGAAATAAAAGGATTTTTATATTGAGCTTTTGCCCATTCAATCTGCTTAAACACATCTCTGCTTATATAGTTAGATACACCTGTTTTGGTATCTAATCTTCCTTCATAAATGTCTCTCATATCTGACACATATTTATCAATCTCAGTTTTTACTGGAAGACAATCTCTCAAATCCTTAGAGAGAGTGTCAACTATTTTTAGTTGTTCTTCGTGACTCATATTTTCAATAGAGTTTTTTAACTTGCTCATCATTTATCTCCGCTTTAGGTAATTGCAACATTATATCAGGAATAGATGTCGTAATGGAAGGCAGCTCAAATACAGTGTCGAAATAAGTATCTATTTTTTTAAATGGGCTTAACATAAAAGGATTTAGCAGTTCATCGAGTTCTCTTTGAAGGTCTCTGTCTTCCTTTTCTATTTCTTTTTTTTCAGTTAGCTGTTTTTTAAACTTATCGTTAAACATTTGTTCTGTATAAATACTGTACACATCTACCGCCATGTTTCCCGCATGTATGGCTGATGACATATTAAAGCCTTGCTTATATATAGAGTATCCACCTGCACCAAGCGAGGCTATAGTTAGCCCTATCTGTAAATTACTGTAATCATTACTATGCATCTCAGTTCTGTATTGGTTGGCCATCATTCCTGTTAGGGCCATTGCCGCTAAATATGGATTTCCAGATGCTAATGCGGCAATAGTACCAACGCTTGAAAGTGCAAACTGGAACGCTCTACCATCAGCTGTTGCCATAAAAGATATATCAACTTCCTCTTCTGTAACTACATACAAACATAAATTCTTAAGTCTAAAATCTGTTAACGAAAATGTATTGTTTGGTACTGTATTTTCATTGCCATATACAGATGATGATATTTTGTAAAACCCAGAGTTATATGTTGGTACTGGAATTGGTACTCTATCGACAATAACCTCCGCAGGACCAGAACCTGGCAAAAACAAGTTGTGAACTTTACACTTAACATCACCATCGTCAACATAAAACCTTGCAGCAAAGTAGCTTTCAAAATTTTCTGGCTTGCCAACAAGATTGAATAGTTCTGTGTACCCAATTAAATTATCATATGTTGCACCAAGAGTCTTTTCAATTAACGGATCATCTTTCTTCGCTGCATATGTAATAAATGCATATTTAATTTTGTCATCTTCAAGGATACCAGCCATGTTGTTGATATCTATACCAAGCGATTTTAAATACGCTGAATATTGCGTACCAGGTTTTATAATAAAATCAGTTGATTCAACTTTTACTGGAAGAAAAAGACTTGTTGGCTGGATGAAGTAGTTAGAAGCAAGATCTCTATGTGCAGCAGTACTAATACTATATTCATGTACCAATCCGTCGAATTCTACATGGTAATTTGAAAATTTAGTTGGGATAGTACCAATATCAAAAAAGCAATCACCATCTTTAAATAGGATATATTCTTCATTGCCATCAATATCAAATGCTATCTCTATTGATGCATAATAGTCACCATTTCTTGTCTTTATATAATCACCATCTAGTATTGGACTATAAAATGTATCATCATCACATTTACATTTGTATTGGTACACATTGTAATTGTATTCTTTTAGCGATGATTTTATCTTTACACTCTGCTCGTTTGAGTTATTTGATTCAAGCATAGAAAGAATAAATTTTACTCTAAGTTGATGCTCTTCAACCTCTTCTGTATCTTCTATATCTCTATAGACATTTGTAGCCTTCTTGACATATGCTCTATAGTACATTTTCTCAAACACATCCAAGTATTGATTATCTTTTCTTAACGTGTAAAACCCTTTGTTTGCTTGACTAGTGGCATTGTCCCAAGTGTATATAGGTTTCAAAGAGTCAATCCTTTTTGGATTATTGTTTGACGCCTCCTGCATAAAAGTACCAACTAGCACTTTCGTGCTATCATCACCTTCAATAATCTTATTTGACAGCATCTTGCCTGCTGTCGCTGACTCATCAAAGAGTGGTACAAAAGAAGAAGCAAGGATTGTTTTCTTTTTATTTTGAAACAATCCAAACTTCTTATTGAAAGCCTTCCATCCTCCACTGATATTCATTGTTTTGTACCTATGTATTTATTAATGAATTATACAGGTCAGACACATTTGCATCAGATGCTATGCTTAGCATAGTTTCTGTTTTTCCAGCTGAATAAGCAACACCCCATACACCAATAACAGTCTCAAGAGCCTTCTGCTTTACATTGTCATCAAAAGCTTTTGTCTGTCTTGTTGTTAATGCAGCTTGAGCATTATTAGCCATTGAACTAGCTTCCAATTGATCTCTTTGCTTAGGAAGTATAAAAGATAATTCATATGCTGTTTTATCTGTCATCTTGTTTTGGTACGCAATGTCTGATCTATATTTAGCTTCTTGAGCTGGTACCAATGTAGTCATCTCAAGATTAACCTTAGAAGTTGCAGTTTCCATATTCTTTATCTCTGAATCAATTTTTAGTTTTTGTGCAGGAAGAATATTTTCAGCATTGTATACAGCCTCTGGAGCTCTAGATGATTCTTGTATAATTATCTGCATTAGCTGAGCATACACGTCTGCATACTCAGTACCTCTTATTCTACCAGCTGTAAACTGATCATTAAGATCTGATATAACTTTGTCTTTAAGAGCATCATATGTCTCTTGTATTGTTTCATAATAACTCATTTTTTATCCTTTTGTGTTAAACATTAAAAAACAGATGTCCTCTGTCTTTAGTATCTAAGTGTACCCAACTAATCGGCTCGCCATTCTTTTTGTGTTCCAAACCTTTAATAGCCGGAAATTCTTCTTTATGTTCCTTTATGTGCTTTCTAACTTCCTCTGCCCCATAATCACTAAATATGATATCAAAGGCTTTGCCAAATGAGTGCATACTTCCTGAACTATAGTAAGGACTGCCTTCTGTTCTTATCCCAGACCAGTTACGATTACCGCCCCATTTCCAATTATTAATAGTCATTGTTCCTTTGTCAAATACTTCTTTTAGCTTGTCTAAATCTTTTAACAACCTATCATCTAACATGCTCCATAATTCATTTTCACTGTGTTTCTCATATAACTCTTTTGGTACCAACTCTTCAATCTTAAAGTACTTAGACTTGTAGTTGCTAACTAATTCCTTTGGATTAGCTGGAGAATGAAACACTTCTTTTTTTGGTACTGATTTGCCACCAAAACTAAGTTTAGGCTTATTCTTCATAAACTCGTGAAGTAGTCCTCTAAGTCCCATAATACTCACAACCATGCCTATAACTAGATAAATCCACCATTCGGGTATAAACTCCATTAGTTGAAACCCTCCCATTATATAGCCTTGTGCTGATGGTACAAATGCTAAAACTAATGGCGCTGTGAATACTGCTAGTATAAATTCATCTTTCCAAGACTTGTTCATAGACTGCATAGCTATCATATCTAGCTTAAAATCATTGTCTTGTGAAGCTCTCAACATGTCAATCTTAGCTTGTTGTGTTGCAACCTTAGCTTGTGTTTCAACTTCTAAGATTTTCTTTTTGGCTTCTGCCTCTAGCTTCTTCAATTCTTGCTTGCCTTTAAAGTGGTCTTTTACTCCATCTACTACGGTCTCTAAAATACTTAATCCAAACATTATTTATCCTTTAATTGAACTCTAGCTATGATATATTCTTTCTTCTAGTCTATGAATTCTATGTTCCAACTTCTTTATATCTGAGTTCATACACTCTTTTTGTGCTAAATATTCAGATATATGTGTAAATTGGTCACTTACGTCTTTTATTGTTACACTCTGATTTACAGCTTCTTTTAACGTTGTTATATCCGTGCCGTACCTATCTAATTTTCTAAACATAGCATCTTCTATTTTGTCATAATGCTCAAGTCTTCTAACATTACTCGTCATAAAGTCGTTTGCAATATCTATTTGGGCGTTCATTTTTTCCATTCTTTCCTCAAGTGCCGACACTTTAAATTTAGATACAACAAAGCTACCGTATATAGCAAATATAACCCCAACTATCTCTATTAATGTACTAACTTCCAAGTTCATTTAAAACCTTTAATGGCTTGATTTTCCACTCTTTAAATTTACTATCAAATTCGGCTCCAGTAGCCAATAATAAATCTAACGGGCTTGTTTTGTGTGGTACCAAGCACTTTAGTTCACTAATATCTAGTTGCTGTAATGCTCTTGTAGTTATTTCACTACAAAACCATTTTCGTTTATCTTGCTTAATCGGCAATGCAAAGCCAGATACACCAGCATAATCGTAACTTCTTCCAGCCAAACTAGTACAAAACAATCTTACAATTGCTTCACTAGCTCTGTCTGTTTCGCTAGGAACTCTTATCCAAGCTTTACCTTTTGGATTATGCTTTTTAAATCTTGCTTTATTTTCTCTTCCACTAGCAGAAAACATTAACCCATCGCTGAAAAGTATCTCTACGTGACTAGGAGCATACTTCCAATCACCGTTAAGCTTCCAAGATAGTGGAGAAGTCCACCATCTAATTAGTTTATCTATCCAGTTCCCTTTTTGATTACCATAAAAAATTAACTTCATTATAGCCCTTCAATAGATATGGAGCTAGCACCAACAATCCTCCAACAACCACTGCTATTGCATCATAGTGGTCAAAGTTTCCACTCTTTGTAGCGAGTTGGTAATACTCAATTCCCCAAGCTACAATAAATAAAACTGCAATAAAAATATACAGATTAATATTGAGGCTTAGCAATATAGATGACAAGACAACGCCGATTAAGGCGTGAAGTCTTTTATCCGATGGGATTTTTTCTGGGTATCTAAGAATTTTGTTTAACAATTTCGCCTACCTTTCTAACAGCTAATTCTAGTCCATCAATAATAGTTTCTACGCTAACTGGATTGACTGTGTTATTTGCATCTTTCCAGTCGATAGTTGTCTCTATATAAATAGTTCTATAAGCATCTTCTGCATTTGCTCCGCTAGCAAGCAATTTGTTAAAATATTTACTTGCAATAGTACCAACACTATTCATATATACTAATGAAGTACTATCAGCTTGTAGTTCTAAGTTGTCTAACTCTACTTTCATAGTAGCTAGTAAATTAGCTTTTGCTTCTTTAGCTTTCTTTGTTTGGTACTCTTTCCATAAATAAGAGTTATTTAAATATTCTTCAAATTCTTCATCGGTCGGCAGCATATATTCTCTGACTAATTCAGTAATCTCTGGCTCATCTTCCGTAGCTTCTTGTACCACAACTTCTTCGTTTAACCATTCATCAAATGTAATATCTAATTTAAGCTCTTCATAGTTTTTACGTTTATCTTCTAGCCATTTATCTTTATGCTGGTTGGCAAAGTATTCTCTAATGAGAACCTTTGCACCTTTTTCTTTATTTTGTTCTAAAGCTAATTTAATTCTATCTAGCATCATTCACCCTTTAAATATAGTAACCAGTTCTTTTAAAACCATTGTATGTTCTAACTGCATTTCCATTTAGGTCGGTCACAGTTCCATTTGCCAACTGATTGAATTTTCGATTATCTCCAAAGCCATTGCCGCCCCACAGCTCAAAGTTAATACATTTTGCTCCACCAGTGTACATAAGTGTTCCGTCTGGAAGAATCATCATGTTTCCAAAGTTTGAACCTCCACCGTTGTCTAGCTTAAATTTTAAGCTATAAACATCATTTCTGTTTATTGTCATCCCATCGCCAATATATCTATATACTCTGTTAGCGAATATATTATCAATCCTATTTTTATTTGTACCATTTGGATTTTCTGGTATGAACACATATATGCTATTTTTAACCAATGTTATTTCTTCATCATCATCCTTGTCCCAGCTAATAAATGTATGCGGTGTACCATCTTCAAAATCCCATACTATCTCCTCACCAACAAGACCTATAAGCAACTCATCATTATCATCTACACACAAAGTTGTAAATGCTTTAGCAGCTGGAGAGTTGCTATTGTCTAGGTTTATTGTTGAGTGCCCTAGTTTTCCTTTTATTGAGCCATCTGCGCATACGGAACCATTTAGACTATTCACTTCTGTAATTTCGTTGTTTCCTACACTTACCTTGCCAGTTACAGCATTAACAATGCCCCCACCTTGATACCAAGAAAGTGAATTCGATGCCAATACTTTATCACTTACCATCAATACCTGTTTAGGGTCTGATTGTGTTGTTGGAGTTGGTAGAGAATGATAAAAAATGGCACTAACCATATTTGTTTTAAAAGTGCCGCGTTGTAAAACGTGATTCACCTTGCTAGATTCTAGGTGTGGGGGATAAATTCCTCGATTAAAAAATGTTTTATCACTATCCTTTACATTCCACGAAAGCAAATAGTATTGTTTTGATTTTTTACTAAGTATTGTGAGATTCGATATATCTCTAGGTATGTAATTCTTACCCTCTTGCCCAACTAGTAACGGATTAAAAGGCAAACTCAGACCACTATCTAATCTATTGTGCCAACTATCAGGATAGCGTCCAATAACATACTTATATTTGGCTACATCATTAAAGTCTTCAGCTGTCATATCCACATTGTCTCTGTCATCTGTATCTAGGTAAATATACATTTTATTTGTGTCTACATTCCAACACAATGCACCGTGTCTCAATAACTCTCCACTATCTGTTGAGTCTGAATGTAATTCATCTGGGCTATCTGAAATAGAATATTTAGCTGGATTACCTACAACATCAATAGTTAATACTTTGCCCTGTTGAAGGAGCTGATTCAATGGTGTTGTCAGCACTGCATCAACACCATATCTATCTGATGCACCAGTATTTCCATTGGTCAAACCACTATCTACTGTTATTGTAACCCAACTATTATCTAGCATAGATGTAACAGTTCCTCTAACTGCGTGTACTGTGCCTGATACTAAGTAGTATCCACTCAAACCAGTTCCAATGCTTATTGTAGAAGTATCTACTAATCCTGTAAATCTAACCTCATTTGTTTTTCCATTATTTGAACCCCACAGGTAAGCCGAGTTACCTTTAATCATTTTACACCTAACACCACACTCTTCATTCATCTCATCAACATCAACTAGCTCGTTAGTTTCATCTTCCAATAAATCTTTTTTATTTGGTTTAATAGCCAACGTATTTCTGAAAATTAATCCACCAAGTCCCTCAAAATAAACTTTATCACAATGTTTCTTATCAGGTCTATATGAGTTATCTTCAGACTCATTTATGTAGTTTCGGTAATTTCTACTGCCTTTTGCTACATCATCTTCAAGCTCACAGGTCTCAAATGTTTCGTAAGTGCTTGTAATGTTGTAGGCGTCACGAGAATACCAGCTTCTTGCGGAAATACTGCCAGGGTCATCAGTTTCGGAAGTTGCTGAAGTACCAAATGCGTTGTGAGCAGGATGATAAGCACCTGCATTCAATCTGCTAACTAAACTAATGCTTGTAATCTCTCCAGTATAAGTAGTTGCAACTCCATCATCTCCAACACATTCTAAATCATTTACTTCAAATAAACCTTTACCTTTTTTAGTAAACCCATAAGCATTAGCTACATCATCTGCACTAAAGCCAGCTGGGAAGTTATGATAACCTTTGATTGTTTTATATTTACCATCTTCTCCAATGAAGATTACATCTTGTCTTGAAACAAAATCAATCTTTGAGAACCTTGTACCATCTGTGACTAAATCTCCGCTAGTTGTTGGTACTAATGATTGATATGTTTGTTCAACTGGTTTTACTGAGATGTTGTCAAAGTAAGCTATCTTGTCGTTTGCAACCACTAAGTTTATGTTTGTAGATTTATCATCTGCGGTAAACTCAAACGAGTTGTCTCCAAGCGAAAGCACTCTCTCTAACGTTTCATATTTTGATGATGATGAGCCTATTTGAACATATGTAGTATCAGTAGCATCAATTAAATCTACTCGTATTAAATATTTAACACCAGCAACTAGGCTTAAGCTTTGCGAAGCACAACTATTGCCTCCACTATCTGCACTGTCATCAACCTTTAGCTTTCCACTTTCTGAGCTAATATCTGCATTATGTGCCTCCCATCCATCTACATCACTGTCAAACGTACCATTACTAACCAACTCTGCACCATCTCCACAATGAATAATGTCTCCAGCTTTGTGGTCCACCTGTGTTTCAAAACCATTGTCACTATGGCTCAGCAACTCATCTGTTGAACCATCAGCAAAAGGAGCTAAGGGCAAATGAATGTTTTCTGCATTATTTCTTTTTACTAATCCTTTACTAAATCTAATGGCGTCTCCACCCTTTTCTTGAATAATATAAGGAGTATTTGTCTCCTCAAACCTTTCACTTTTCTTCAGTTCTTTTGTGTACCCATAAGCATTATACGAAATATCCAGTATGCCATCTATTGAATCTGAAGCATCATAAATTGCTTTATCTTTAGAAACATCAGACCCGCTACCTAGCGTGATTCCTGTTTTATTATCAAATCCTTTAGCAATCATTTATTCATCCTCTACGGAAATATATCCATTGCTTAACACATCGCTATATGCCCATAGCTTTGAACTATTTGACGACTCAAAAGACCCAAACTCTCCTGCCTTGAAAGTAAAAGCTTCTTCTGTGCTTACTGGCTCATCAACACTTGTGCTCATAAGAACTTCATGCTTTGCTCTGTTTTGGTACGAGCATTTATCATCACTCACCTGTACCCATTGTTTGTATTTTAACTTAACACTTCTCATATGTGTTCCTTTGTGTTTGTTTTATTGCATACAGCAATTCTGTAATTATACATAAATCAATACGATTTGATTTTGTATTTATTGTTTGCCAGCTCAAAAACTTCATTTTTATCAAGAATCTTGTTTGAGATATAGATTTTATCTATGCTGGCAGTTATGTTTACTTTTCCACTATCAGCAGCAGGACCAAATTTCATAGATGTATTTTTAAATATAGCTCCAGGAGTTCCTCTGTCCAATACAACGATAGGTACACCATTTAAATACAGATTCAACTTTTCTTTATTGTCCGTAAAAACAAACGTTACTATATATTTTGTGTTTACAAGTATTGTATATTCCCTGCTATGCCATGATGTTCCAGAAAAGCTAGAACCATTCCATTTAAGATAATTAATAACAATTCTTCCATAACTATCAACTCTGAGACTGTATTCACCATATCCGTTTCCGCTTAGCCAATTATTTTCAGCAGATTCAGCTCGTTCCTCAATTGTTGATGCAGACATATCAACTGAAAGTATCTCAAAAGATAGAGTACCAACATCTTCAAGATAATCTGTATCGTTTATACTGAATGAGTAATGGTTATCATCTCCATTTTTCTTCATATACCATTTTCTTGCATTTGGCTCACTTGAATCAATAAACTCTGGTGTTGTAAAAGTACATATTTTGGTACTATAAGGTTCATCCCATAATGGATGCATTGAAGTTGAGCTTTTTGTTTCATCTTCAAAATCAAAGTACCACTCATAAAAATCTTTTCCGTTCTCCTCATCCTCTACTTTCACATCGAGAACTGTATCGTCATAGTTTATACACAAATCTGCATCACGTATTGTTTTTACTTCTATTGATTTAAAAGTTGTTTTTATTACATTTGCATCAGAACTTCCTTCATCGAAAGTTGTCTCAATGTTTTCATTTGCTGGAGCTACACCATCAGTAGACAATGTTTTTCTTAGTGACTTAGTGAAAGAATCTTCTACGTTCCAATTTGTATTTAATTTATCAATATAAGCCTTTTTGCTTGTACCAGCATCAACATTAACCATATATTTTGATAGATAATTCTTACCACCAGAAATTAAATCTTTATTATTAAAAAATACGCCATATGTTGAACCATATGTTCCATGCCAATTATTCAGACTGCTCTGGCTAGAGAGTCCTCTATACATATAATCTAGTACCCAAACATCATCGTTATCTATAACATCATTATCTGTATCACATACTATTGAAAGGTTTGACATCTGAGAATACACAGGCAATAAGCTATCATAGCTGTTTGTATCATTGTGCTCTATTAAAAACATTGATTTATTTGCATATGAATAAAATCTATACCTCTCCTCACTTGTTAGATGTGGTACTATCTTGATGTTTGAATGAGAACTATTTGTGGTACACCATCCTCTAAAATCTCTTGGTGGTTCCTTGTCCCATCTAAAACCATCAAGCCACCATGATGTCTTAAATATTTCATCTTGCCCTATCGAATCCTGATGTTCAGTAGCCCATATAGCACTAACAAGATGCATTTTTTCTAGTGCATCAACTGGAAATCCTTTTGATTCAACCTCAATTATGAAACATTCAGAACCTTGCATTATTGATACCTGCATCTTAATGACATCATCTTTTCCATGATGAGGGTGTTCGCCTCCATAAATCGAACATTCAACTCTAAAAGGCTTTAGTGAATTTATTTTAAAGCTTTCTCCTGGACCAAAAGTCATTGCATTATAGTCACCATAAGAATCAGTATAAATAACAGCATTGTCTTCAAATCTATTTTGGTCTGTTTGGCACATTCCGTGAATAGACTTCCATATACCAGCTCTATCCAATTGCGGTACGCCATCATCATCTTCTATTATGTCATCGCCATCATTTCTTATGTACCCATGTAAAGTAGCTTGCATACCAGTTGTAGAGCATTCAAGTATATCTATCTCTATAGTTCCCATATCTTGGATATACTGTGCATCCCCATAACCTATTCCCCATTCATCCTCAAGACCATTGAAGTGCCCATCATCATCAAGGACAATATCTCCTACAGCATTATTTTTTATTGTATCTTTTATAGTGTCTTCATCATAGAACTTCATTGGTACCAAATACAGAGCATATACTACACCTGCAGGAAGAGTTGAAATATCAACATCAAATCCAACATCAACTTGCTTTCTACAATCAATATCTCTGTAAACAAATTTATCATCATCTTTAGTACCAAGTATCAATCTGCTTCCACCATTATTTGAGTACCCTCTAAAACTAACACCACCAAATAATTGAGTCAATGTATTTGTTCCTTTTTGAACTGTTGTTTCAGGTAAAGAATATAAACCATTAGTATCCAGAGCTTGTTCCTGTGATAAGCATTTGCTAGTTGCTGTAACTTCAAGTGAGCTATCAGACATAGTTAATGCGTTGATAAACTTCTTAATATACATATTATCAAGAGTACCAACACTTAAATCTATCTTCTTGTACAGTTTCGATACATATGATTCACTACCATCAATGAGATACTTAGCTAATAAATAATGAATATAGAATATCGAATCATTATTGTCCCACTCATAAATCTTTTTTCTCTTGTCAGAGAATTTATTGAAAATATGAACTCTCATACTTTATCCTCTAAGTTTCCATGAGTTTTCTACTGTTCTATGGTCAACAACACTATATTGATTTCCATATCTATACATAAGAGCTTGTTTTGCTCTGTAGTAGACTTGTGAGTTAAACTGTTCAGTTTGCGTATCTTGCGCTGATTGCATTGTGGTACTAGCATAATATTGAATACCAGCAATAAAAGCATTTCTTATCTTCTCTTCCATCGTTTCATCAATCAAGCCATGCGCAATACTTACTGTGGCAATTATTTTTATATCTATATTGTATTCAGTACCAAATAAAGATTTTAATGCATCAGTATTTACAATATATTTATTTCCACTTTCATTCACTAAGAATCCATCATATATTAAAGAGATCTCTTCTTTAACATTATTGTTCTCATAAGTTACAGTTGCATCTATGATTGAGATAATCTGAATATCTGTTGTGGAAGTTGTTGTAACAGGAATACTTTTTCCAAGACTATAGACTAATTCAGTATCTGAACTTGAATCTATTTTCTTCATCAAATCAATCTCTTTTTCATCATGCTTTAGTGTCGAACTAATACCTGTATAGTTTGTCTCAGTACCAACAAATATATCACCTAGAACAACAGAAGCAATAGTTTCAAACTCATCATCAGTCAACCCATAATCTTTTACAAAAACTCTATATTTAGTTATGTCCATTTTTTAATCCTCAAATAAACTTATTAATTCATTGTTGCTTTCTATACCTATTTCATCATACCTGTGAACTGTTTGGTCCTCCGAATAGTTTCCACCACTATCTGGAAAAATCAACTCTGAAAGAATTAGCATAGATATTGTATCTAAAACATCATCATGCTTTGACTTTATTCCAGATATTGTTACGTTCTTTAGCTCGTTGAGTAATTCAGATTTATAAGAGCTATCCAATGAACTTAGATACTTTACTTTTCCAGATCTAAACAAAGGAACAACCTCCATAAACCTACTTAACTTATCCTTGCTTGGGTACACGCCTTCTTGATTAGAACCTATATTTCCTAATATTTGAGTGTATAATCCTCTCTCAATCATCTTTCCTTTTATCCATTCTATAAACCCTTTTTGAGCACCACTTCTTTCTATACTTACTCCAAATGGTCTGTATCTAGCTATAAATTCCATAAGGTCTTCTACGTTTGCATCCATCAATTGTCTTTTGCATATACCATCTATCAAGACATATTCTTTATCCTGTGTTAGCGCCCAAACACTTATAACGCTATAATCCGCTTTCTCTTTTTCACTTGTTGCAAAATCTGTTGTTATATATATATTGCAACTAGAAATATCTAGTTCGCTTACCTCTATAATATCATTAACATCCAATACCTGTTCATCTTCTGAACTTACCTTAAGCATAAGTTCCCTATAGAACTTATCTACAAGCCCAGCAGCAAGACGTTTCTTGTATGTTGTCATTACCGCATCATACGTAAATCTTTCTTCCCAAGAGCCTTTAAATTCTTCTCTTGTGCATGGGAATCTCTCTGCTATTGGGTACACACTTGTTTTCCATGCGCCAGACTCAATTGCCTCGTATAAAGGATCCCCTTGATTAAAGGGAGTACCAAGCCAAATAACCTTTCTTTTAGTAGGGTGCATTGCATCTTCAACATCAGAATATACTGTTGAATTAATACTTTCTATAAATGGCTTACTTCTAGCTAGTTCTTCCTTTTGCACCAAGTCATCCAGTATTGCCAATGTTGGTCTTTGCCCTAGTTCTCTGGCACCACGAACACCAGTTGCAGCACCATACATTCTAACTATAAACTTTGTACCATTAATCCTTGTGAACTCTAGCCTTGTCTCTGTTGTTTTAATTTCCTTGATATGCTTTCTTAAGAAGTTGCTTCTCTCAAATCTACTATCAATAGATTTCCTCATTGTCTTAACACCATTGTCTATTGCATCTGAAATATATAAAGCGAAATCAACTTTAAACTTTCCAACACCATCAGGTATATATCCAAACACTGCACAATGCCACAATATATATTCCATCAATGTTGACTTTGCAATACCCCTGTGGCTCATGATTGCGGTACTTTGATGCCTAGTAAAAATACTATCAAGTATCCTCAGGTGAACAACTGGTGTTTTATTTTCAGGCTCTCCATCTTCAACAAGCTTTATGAAGTTTGTGAAATAAACACTACTAACTGTTGGACTATACTGCGATGTATAATCTATGTTGTCTAAATGCTCATCTACACTAATCTTCTTCATTTTTAGTACCAACCAATTGAACATCTATTGCATCAGCTGTTGAAATAATCCCATCCTCTATACCTTGAACTTGTTTTTCTGCAAGATTAAATATTGCATTTTCTAAGGCTTGAAGTGTATCCTCTTTTGTTATTGTGATTGTATCTTCCTGTATCTCCTTAACAGGTTCAGGAGGTCTTAATTCTTCCATTAGTGTCTTAGCTGCTTGATGTTTAACCATCTCACTCTTAGCATTACGCATAAGCATAACATTAACATTAATAGCCTCTTGATAATAATCCATATTTGCTATCCATGTTGGCACCATAGCCATTGACATTAGTTCAGTAACTGTCTTATTGTTCCCATATCTTGTTGCAACGAAAGATAAGTTCTCGAAACTAACCTCTTCTAATGCTTCAGCTCTTTCTGGAAAAACCCTTCTAAATGCTTCTACATTCTTGTACCCTAACAATCTGTACCCAACAAACTTAACAGCCTCTGCATAATGTTGAAGAGATATCTTCTTCTCAGAGAATACTTTGCTAAATGTCATAAAGTCATTTCTGAAGTCCATATCTCCATCTTGCAACATCTCCATAACTTTATCATATGCCTTCTGTGATACATTCTTCTTCTTGCGAGTACCACTCTTATAAGGCATATTCTTGACAAAAGCTCTTTTGCTATAGCTTCTTTCTTTCTGTGGCATCTTTAACCCCATTGCTGTCTCCTGTGTGTAATTTGAAATATTATATCATATCAACTTGTACCAATAAATCCAAATAAAGCATCGTGGTACTAAGAAGGGTTAAGCCATAAAGCTATGTACGTAAAATTCAATAATTAGGTCTAGAGGTAAAACAGAAAACTATATAGCAAGAAAACTAATAATTAGGTCTAGAAGTAAGTTAAAAGCTATATACGTAAATTTTAAAAATTAAGTCTAAGAGCAAGTCGATGAAGCGATCATAAAACGGTTTTGACAGGAAATTTAATAATTAAGTCTAGAGGCATTATACACTATATACACATTCCTCATCTTTCACTCCCCCCCCCAACAATAAGACAAGGATCTATTGAAATAAAAATAAAGGAGCTAATATGGAATTAGCAATTATATTCGGGTTTAGTGTAGTGTTCTATAAAATCGTTAACAAGGCGTTAAGCGCCTACGTAGAGACCTTTAAAGGTCTAATGGATGGGGACGAAAAGTAGTCCCCATTCGTTTACCACCACAACAATAATCCTGTTGGTACTATCTAACAACAATAATTAACATAGAGCGTTAATACTCTATAAGGTTATTGAGATAGTACCACACGGGGTGATTGAGGTTTATGGAGGTTTAGTCAATTGGTTGGGTTAGTTCTGGAGTTGCTTGAAAGCCCCTAAAACAGGGAACTATAGAGGTCTTGCTAGAGAGGTCTGGCTTTTTCCCCAGCTCTTCCCAAAGTCCTTTGCAGGACACTTAGCAGTACACTCACCCAACTATAGTGCACAACATAACCCATTAGTTGTACCCTAAAGTATACTTCTTTACCATACACAAGAAGCTATACACTCAAAGGGTACATTTAACAGCTTTGTAATCTAGCTATAAAGATTACCATAGGTCTTCATAAGTGGAGTACCACAGCCTATGTAAATATTAAGGAGTTCATTATGTATAAATTAATTAAGATAAATAAAAAGACTGAAAGAATATTAGGGGAATGGGATTTTTGCACTCTTGAAGAGGCTAGAAATGGAAGAATGGACGAGGTCGAGCGGGACATGCTCGACTGGATAGATCACCTCTACGATTATATAATAGAGGTGATTGAAAATGATTAGATTTATTTTATCACCAGCACTATGGTTCATGGTGCTGGTGAGTTCACCAATGTGGATACCCTTCAATTAGGGTATTCACATTTTTTTTTAAGACATGGATTAAAAGACATGGATCTCTTGAAGTGGTTCAAAGCCACACTAATTTTAAGGAGAAAGAGATGAACTCAATTTTCATCATCATCGATAACAAGGGCGCAATCGCGTCCAACAAATTCTTCTCTTCGAGAGAAGAAGCAGAGAAGTCTATCAGTAAGTTAGACTTTGCTGATAGACTCTCAATTAGAGAGTTGTTAAATGAAAAGGTCTACGCCGACTGGTACTAGACCTCTCCAGCCGCAACAGGTACTGGGTGCGGTATATAAATGATTGCAGTACCAAATAAAACTAAACAAGGAAATAAATTATGAAAACATTAGAATTAACAATTAGTAAAGGCGGTGCTAACAAAATATATAATCAGTATGAGAAATTAAACAAATTCGTTGTAGAAAACTTCGAAGCGTTATATTCTGGGGCTGTAAAGCTCCAGGCGAATATACCAGGAGACTATTATGCTCCTGAGCGCATACAATTGGGGACTGTGCGTCTCCATAAACACAAAGGCATCAAATATATTGGGGGGTTCAAGTATTCGAACCACCCAAATAGTATAACTGAGAACGACGTTCTCGATGCTTTTGAAAGCATTCAAAAGCTAATTGAGGCTTTTGAAGAGGATGTTGATTGTAGTTTTACAATCAACATTGAAAAGAAGCAATAAGCTTCAACCGTGTCAGCAGTAGGGCACGGTATATAAATGACTACTACTGCACTTTTTTTTAACACAACAATATCCAACACACAACAGTGTCTTTTTTTTTAAGACATGGATCTACTGAGGTTTTAGTCGACCTACAACAAATAAATTTTAAGGAGTACCAAATGACTAAAGAACAACTATTAAAAGAGTTGGAAGCCAAGAAAAAGGCTTTTAAAGAACAAGCGAAAGAACAATATGAAGTTGCAGTTCTTACTGCTGAACTTAATACAATTGGAACTGAAGCATTTGCTAAAAGAGAACAGTATGCTCTTCTTAACGATAGATTAAAAGAGTTAGAAGCTATCGTTGAAGCAACTGTTGGAAAACTACAGTTTCATCAAGGACTGTCTCGTTACGCAAATAAAATCGTAGGACTTTTAAAATCTGCATACTTCTCTAAAATTGAAGACAGAGAGCTTGCCCTTAGTGCTATCAATATATCTGAAGACTTAGCTGAGGACATCATTGATAACGCTGGTAACCTTGCTTATTACAGCAAGAACAACCATGTAGTTATTAATGGAGTTGAATCAAGTTTCGAAGCATTAGAACCTCTAATCAAAGAGGCATCGATTAGTCTTGGTTTAAATCCAGAATTAATCGAGACTGGTACTCTCGAACAATGGAAAGTTCTAAACTCTAAAGCTCTAGAGAGAGCACAAAAACGCTTCGACGACCAAGAAGCGTTTGACTTAGAAGACTAGAGTACCAAACATCAAAAGACCTAGGTAATGTCTATAAACTTACCTATTTTTTAATTTTAAGGAGTACACAATGTTATTTTATATAAACATTGAAGAGGAATTTGAAACTAAAGTTAATTTTAAACATAAAGAGTCTGTAGAAACTTTCATTGAAATGGCAGAGGCTATTGTCTATAAGTATTTACTTAAAATGGACAGTGTATCTGTGCCTCATTGGCATAACAAGTTTAAATCTACTAAAGACTTTCTGAAAGCTCAAAAGTATTTAGTTGACAATAATATCATTAACAGCGAAGTTCGTGGTGACTACGCAACAATGATATTAAAACGTGAAGCTATTTGGCTTGATGATAAGGCTTTGAGCGACCTAAGAATCAAGCTCAAAGGTCAGCAATATATGTTATCCGATACAGTACCAAACATCAATAACAAGGTATTGTGTAAAAGACCATCTGGAATCAAATCTTTCAACAATGAAAGAGATGGTTTTAAACGTAATGCTGAATTCAAATTCAGATTTGATACTGAAATGATTAAGAAATACTATTCTCAAATAGAATCTAATCTGAATAATGACCTTATCGAGATGATGAAGAAATATAAATCTCTAAGAGATGAACTTCATTATACAGAGATAAGCTCTATGATTATAAAAGCTATTATTCAAGGTAACAGTTGGTACTATGCAGGAGACTCTCTTGTTGACTCAAGAGGCCGTCAAGTCTATGACATGTTAAAGAAGGTATTCAATCCTGTATCCAATAAAGATGCAAGAGCATTGATGGTTGTTGAGCCTTACAAGATGAATACTGAAAACATTAAGTATATGCACCTATTTATTGCTGAATTACTAGGTATTAAGGCTGAAACTGAATTCAGTAAACAAAAAGCTGGATTCAAGGCTTACAAGCAGAGACTATTCAACAACTCTTCAAGTACCAAACATATACACGAAGATATCTGGTTGGAAAGACTATATGCAGAGTTAGACGGTTGGTACTTAGATAACAATCATCTATTTACTACACCAGTAGAAATAGACTTTACAGCATCTATGCTTGTTGTTGAAGGTCTATTGCTTGGTGATAGGGATATGCTTGAATCTACAAACGTTATTGGAGACACTCTATCTGATGTTTGGACTATCGATGGCCTAGAACGTGAACAAGTGAAGAAATACTTTACTCCTCATCTGTATGGCTCTCAAGCTTCTCCACAGGAACTCTGGAGAAAGAACAAACTTGAGTTCAACTCTTTGGATGTTGCCAAAATTAAGTTTGAGGCCAAAAACGGTGTGTTTAAAAACGCTATGAATTTTGGAGACTTCATTCTTGATAATGTAGTACCAAAAGAAACTATGGAACTGAAAATAGGTAGAGAAACTATTACTGTAGATTGTAATAGGTTTGATATTGTTGGTGAACATACTATCAAATACTATACATATACTTCAGATAAAGAGATTGTGTCTTTCTGCAATACTAGCATTAAGAAAGTACCAAATCTTAAACAGTTCAAAAGATTCTTCATAACTGCATTAATACATAATCTAGATAGTCAATTGATTAACTATATCATGAAACATGTTAATGGCATATCTATTCATGATGCTATTGTGCTATCTGGTAATCAAGTTGAAGAAGCTAAGCAAAAAGCTGTTAACTTCATGGAGTATATCTATGATAATAGAAAAGAGATATTGCACAACTATTTCACATCTATAGGTATTTCAGATACAAAATCTAAAGAATTTATTGAGCATAATGTACAAATGCTTAATGACGATGATGTGATATCTGGAAAGTGTATGAAGTAAATAACTCCACCTACGGGTGGGGTTTTATTTTTTTTTAAAGGTATATCAGAGCTTACGCTCTGATCTTATTTTTTTTTATCTTATAATTGCAGTACCAAATAAAATACAAACAAAGGCATAGGTATGGCTACAACAAAATATACAACATCGGAAGAGGGTGATTATTTAAGAATAACAGCTTCTACTGATTTCACACTAATTGATGGCACACAAATAAACGAAGGGGATGACGGTGGATTAATAGCATCAGAGGACTGTTTAGATAATGATTTAGATAATGGAACTTGTTGGGTATGGCCTGATGGCTTAGTAAAAAACTCAGATGCTAGAATATCTGATAATGCAATAATTGGCAATCATGTCCAAATAGATGATGCTCCAGCTATCTCAGGCAATATAAAATTATATGGTAACAATAGTGACTGTAAATTAATAATCAAAGACAACGGCAAATATGATGGATATGGCTATATTGTAACACTTAGCGGAGAACATGAAGTAACAATATCTGGTGACGATACAGATATACAATTGATAAGCGATTCATTTGATGATGGTAAATATTCAAGAGATAATGGACTATTTTTTCACAATATTGAAGAAAATGTTGTGTACCAAAACATAAAAGCTTATGGCGATACAAGAATAGAATGCTTTAGAACTGATACAATAGTTGATTCAAAAATAACAAGTTCATACGTACATTCTTCTTCTATTAGAAATAGTAAGCTATTAACAAATAGACTTCATGTTTATTCAAAAGAAGATACATCAAAAGAATACAATTCTGGTAGCTATTGGTTGTTTCATAATTCTTATAGTAGTTTATCAACAAGTACTATAGATAATTCAACATTGGACAATGTAGAATTCAAACTAATGGATAATGACTCAATAGATACATGTGCTATACAAGTAATACGTTCAACATTGAAAAATGTTACAAATAAAAATATTGATGATGATGAATTCAATATTAATAAACCAATTTATATGTATCAATTCAATTCAATCAACAATGACACAGTTGAGATATCCAGCGGCGTCTTTAAAGAGTGCACATTGCGTGTTAATTCAAACAACAAGTTTAAGTCATTTGTCACACTCGAAAGTGACTATATAGATAACATTATAAATATAAGAGACACAACAATAGACGACTCTGAGCTTGAAGATTCTGTAACAGGATATAATGTATCAGATTCCAATGTTCGCGTCTTGTATAGCGTTTATTCTTATCGTAAAGCAGGTATGTACTTTAACAACTTTAAAGGCTCTGTATACAAATGTTATCTCAGTACCAAAACACACATAGGAAGATACATAGATATAGCTTATTGTTCAGTGAAGGACAATGCAATGGTGCTAGACAAAGTTAGAATAAGAGGTGTTGATAAAACATATTCTGTTGTGAACAAATATGCAAAAATAAAAGACGAAGTCATATTAAATGGAAGATTTTATATATCTGGAAGCTCAACAGTCAAAGATTTAGCAAGAATAAACGGAAACATAAAGTGGTTTAAAATAAATATATTGGACAATGCAACAGTTTCAGAGCACGCATACTTGGAGGGAAGTTGTTATCTGCAAGACAATGCCTTGATAGGTGGGAATGCAATAGTTACTGGTGATGGAGCAAATTACCCAACAATTAGATACAACGGAATTGTCTTAGGTAATGCAGAACTACATAATAAAGTTTATGTATACAGAAATTCTATAGTTGATGGCAATGCAATATTAAGAGACAACGTGGGTGTATACAATCAGCTAGAAAATAATAGTGCGTACATAAAAGTAACTGGTAATGCTTTTCTTTCTGATGGTGCTTATTTTGTAACTCCTGCATACATAGATGACATATGCAGACAAGATAAAACATACTTTAGTGAATATCTATATAATGGAATATTAGTTACAGAGCTAGATGAATACCTAAGGATAGGATATGCAAAAAAAACATGGAATGAATGGAAGAGCTTAACCAGAGATAATTTTAACACTCTGTTTAATCATGGTGCTGATTTCTATGATAGATATTGGGATTATTTGAAATCAAAGCTACCTAAGCTGAATTAATCTCTCTGCTCTCTCTTACTCCCTTTTTTGTTATAGCGTTCACAAATGAGTGAGTCGGGGATTGGTACTTTTTGACCTGCCCGAAGGGTGGCGTTTAATGAGCGAAGCGAATAGCCATCAAAAGAGTACCAAACGCAACGGAGCGAATGGCGGTGAAAAGCTATAACAACAAAAAAAAAGAAAAATTATCTTATTAATTCTTTTAAAAAAAATACACAAGGACTATGCAATGAATGAACTACAGCTAATGTCTTTCCTGGAAGGCGTTCGTCACACCAGAACAAGAGTAGAATTAGGGCACATCTTGAAAAAGTTAAATTACTCCAAGTATCAAAATTATGATGAACATGCTAAATTCAATATACTTATAGGAATATATTCTGTCATCAAAAAATCAAAAGAGATAAAAGAAATAGAGCTTTTAAATGAAGAATTCTCTACAACTTTTACAGTCTTGTATGATGTGTTCTTAATGAATTATAAAAACATTACAGATGAACAAATAAAGCTCTTAAAAGAGAATTATGTATCAAGAGATATTATATATGATATTTATTTAGAACTTGGGCACGAACTTAATATGTATGCTGTGCAGAATTTAAATGATGTTGTAAAGTTAATCGACAAGAGAGAAGGCGGAAACATAAAAGATTTATTGGTATTTAGTAACAAAATAAAAGAACCGCAAATTATTTATGATATGTACTACGGCAAAAATAAAAGACATTGCAAAGGAGTGTTTTACGATACAACAAATGAGTTTATGAATGTAGTTATTGTAAATGAAATAATATTCAATTATGCTTCAAACCTAATTAAAACCAATCAATTAAGAGAGCCAGAATTCTATGAATATACCTACAAGCTTCTTGCAGGATATGTATTTTACAAATATAAGTTTGATAATGAGCTTGTAAAAATGTTTGTTGGCGATATTAATGAGCTTATGAATCTAATCAAAAGTGCTTTTGAAGAAATCAAAAATAAATTATAATTAATCTAGTACCAAACAAAACTAACCTATCTGTATTGTTTGGTACTAGATTATCTATACCTTATTAAATTAATTCTTAAGTATCAAAACAGCAAAGATATATCTCTATACATATGTTTTTATTGTATTGGTACAAAGTTCTCTTGTAGAGAAGATATGGGTTATTCTAATTAAGTACCAAACAAACAATCCAAAGGAGTAGATTATGAATGGAATACAGTTATTATCTTTTGTAGCAAAAGTTGATGAGATGGAAGCGATAAAAGATTTTGAGATTATGGCGGATGAATTATATTCTTTTAGATACAAATATGGAGATTATAAAATCCAAGCTAATGTATTTATAGGGATATATTCTCTTTTTAAAAGAACAAATGAAATAAAGAAAACAAATTTCTTAACTAAAAAGTTTTTTAGATATTTTATAGTTTTGTATAACAAATTTATATTGAATTATAAAAGTCTTTCAGATGACCAAATAAAGCTCCTGAGAGAGAATTATGTGCCAAGAGATGTTCTGTATGATATTTATTTAAAACTACTTGACTATGAGTTTGATACTAGTACTCTACAGAGCATAGATAATATTGGCATAGATAATATTACAAATTTGATTGATAGATGGGAAACTAAAGCTATAGAAGATTTATTGGTATTTAGCAATAAGATAAAAGAACCGCAAATAATTTATGATATGTATTATAGTCCTCATAAAGAGTATCACGATAAATTGATGTTTTATAATACAGGTGATGAAATTAGCAATATAGTTATTGTAAATGAAATAATCTTCTATTATGTTCGAGATTTGGTTCAAGCAAAACAAATTGAAAAGAAAGAGCTATATAGATATACCTACAAACTTCTTGCTGGGTACATATTTCACAAACATGGATTTGACAATAAATTCGTAAAAATGTTTGTTGATGATATTGATTGGCTTATGGATTTAATAAGAACTAGACTTGATGATACCAGAACTAAATTATAATTGATTGAGTACCAAACATAACTACTCTTTATAGAATGATATTGTTGGTACTAATTGATAGGTTATAGAATTAATTCTAAGGTATCAAATCATGAAGATATATCTTTATTGGTACATTTAGATGTATTGGAGATAAAAATTTATATAGGGGAAATAAAATGAAAATGGAAAGCTACTCCATATGGATATTTGTTGTTCTTGCAACATTTTTTATATTAGCTCATTTATTTGCAATAGATACTCTTATGTATCACAGAGATAATGCTATCCGTATTTTTCTTGTGCATATAAATTTAGGAGCTGATTTAATGTTGTTTTATTTAGGTTCTATTTCAAGCGAGGAATAAAAAGGTTTTTCAATCTAAAGTCATTTCTTTCTGTGGAACTTTATCCAGAGCAATCGTACTCAGAAAAAAGACAAGCTCCCAACCAAAAATCCTACGGATTTTTTCTGCTACGCAGACAAGGCTTGTGACTTGTCTTTGTTTCTTCCGTGCGCTCGCACTGGAACCAGCTCCACGAAGAGGGGTAGAGAAGAAGAGAGAGATGGTTTAAGTTTTGATTAAGAAATACTAAATCGGACAAAACATAATAGAAATATATAAAGTATGTTTTGTCTGACATACTTAGAAATCAAAAAAAATATTAAAAAAATTAGACATTTTTGTCTAATTAGACTTACGTATATCTTAAAAATGTCTAGTTTTTCTGGAGATTAAGATGATGTTAAGACATAAAACTATATAGTTTTTGTTATAAAAACAAACAAAAAAGGATCTTTTTAATGAATATTATAAAAAAGAGATTGCCAAATGAAGAAAAGTTCATTATAAACCACGAACTTGCAGGATTAGTTCCTATGGCTACACCAGAAGAACAGGCTGCATTAACAGAAGATATAAGATTGAACCAACAAAGAGAACCTATAGTTCTGTGGAGAGGGAAAGTCGTAGATGGTAGATGTAGATTAAAAGCACTCGAATCTCTTGGATGGTCAATAGATTATAAGGAATTAGATGAGGACTTAACAGAAAAAGAAGTTATTGCTTTTGTTAAATCAGTAAACACAAGAAGAAATCTTACTATAACTCAAAAAGCAATGTCTGGTGCAAAATCAAAAATAGACAAGATAGATAACAGAAAAGCATCTGATATAGCTGCTAGCTGGTCCATAAGCGAAGGCTTGTTTAAAAATGCTAAATATATCTGGGAACATGATAAATTCATTGCACAGGCTTTATTTGACGGTATGGCTGTAGAGATAGTGAACAAAGATGGAAAAGAGGTTGCATCTTCTAAAGTATCTGCTGTATATGCACATCTTAAAAGACTGGAAGAGAAAGTCAAGAAGCCAAAAGAAGAATATGGATACGATGTAAATGCAAAGATAAAAACACAAGCAGGAAAAGATTGGTTCTACGAACAGTTAAATACAAGAAAATCACTTGGTTTAACAAATGATCTTTTATTATTAAATATGCTTGGCGATCTGGCCAATTTTAAATTCCGTCGAAGATGATGAGTAAAGAGATGGTTTAATAAAGTCAAACAGTACCAATATAACTTATATATCTTTATGTATATGTTGGTACAAATTTTAAGGAGTAGAGAATGGAATTCACAAGACAGGATTTTAGAGATAAAGGGTTAAAGGAAGTTCTATTTAATAAGTTGCTTAGATATGACTATAACTATCTTAATCATTTAGAACCAAAATACAAAACAATTGTAGATAAAAATGGGTACACAAGAGCCTTAAGAATATTGGACACAAAGCTTATAAGAGAAGCTGTGGAGTTCTATCTTGACAAATTATATAAATCAGATAGAAGTGGAAGTGTTGTCCATAGAATTAATCTATTCAATAAGACATTAAAAGAATTAGATGTTATAGAGGAAAAACTAAAGGGGAACTAGATGATTGAAGAAATAGACGCAAGTGATATAGACATAGACAAAGTGGAAAAAATCTATACTATAGAAATATTAAATGATTATGGTCTTATTGTTGTTCAGGTAGAAGCAGATGAAATTCCAAAAGATGATTTTTTTTCCGAAGCAAAAGATATAGAAAATGCAATAATGCGATTGTTAGCGGAAAGCAGTAATTTTAAAAAGAAAGCACCCATTCTATATGTTTCTGAAGATATCTATACAGCCATTGACAAGATTGAAAAAATATACAAAGACATTCCGTTATGCAATATATCTTATGAGGTGTCGGATGTTTATTTAGCATGTAGCGGCATTACGTGCGAAATGTGTATAGGAGATAATAAAAACAACCGTAGCTGGGCTACAGATGAATTAATAGGCAAGCTATTGTTTATGATTAAATTATATGCACAAAAGGAGAAATAGATGACATTAATAGATGAGGTATTAGTTGTAACTAATTTGGTTACATTATTAGGTTGGGTACTAACTAAATATAAATTAGAGAGTACCAATACAAAGTTATTCTTATTAAGTAGAGAATTTAGAAGATTAAAAAAGAGACTAGCTAAATAATATTAAGGAGTAAATATGTTCAAGATAGGAGAAGAGAAAGTTTATGAGATATATGATTTACTTGATAACAAAGGTAAGGTAGTTGTTCAAACAGTCGTTGGAATGCAACAATATAATCTCATCAAGAAGATTAAAGGTGAACTACATAGTACCAAACAATCAACATTAGTAAAGAAAGCTAAGACAGTTAATATTGTTATTGATGGATATGCTTACTTTAATCATGGGGTTAGATTAGATGTGGTACTAAATAAAGATAGTGTCGGTTATAGAGTTAAAGGCATTAAGGGTACTTTACTAGTTAAAGCAAAGAAATCATTTGATAATCTAGAAGAAGCCATAAAGTATATCTATAGATTAAAGGAGTAGATATGGGTAAAGTTAAAATAGTAAATGTAACACCTCATGAAGTACATGATGTAAATACAGGACTTAGATTCCAGCAATCTGGAAAGGTTGCAAGAGCAATCATGGAATCTAATGAAATAGTAGAACATCCATTAAATAATCTAGGCATAGGGGTATATGAATCTAAATTAAAATTAATAGTGAATATGCCTGAAAAAGAAGAAGGAACCATTTATATAGTCTCTGCATTGGTAATGAAGTACCTACAAGACAAAAGAGATGATATTGTATGTCCAGGCAATGTTATTAGAGATAAAGATGGTGCTGTTATTGGATGTCAAGGATTCAAAAGGAATTTATGATGGGCAAGGAGATGTTGCTGAAAGATAATATAAATATTGTTTTAGAAGAAGTGGATGGGGTAGAGGTGATAATACTTTGGTTAGGGAATAGAAAAGACTTAAATTATATAGGAATACCAATCGCTGAAGAATATAATCCTTTTAAGATTAAAAGACTTTTAGATACAAGGTACTCAGATATAATCATTAAAGACAAATTGAGCAATAAACTAGAATGCGTCAATATGGTATGTGCAGGAGTAGTTAGAGATGTGTGTCTTCTCAGTAGTGCTATTTACAAAGAAGAACAAAACGTGAGAGAGCTAAGAGACATACTAAATACAATTCCATTAAATAAATATTATTTCATATTAAAAGCAGAGAAAAGTATTAAGGAGTAAGGAGATGAGAAGTAAGCAGTTAAAGAGAGTACTATATTCAACCTATATACTATTTATATTAGATGATATGGTAAGCAAGAAATATAAAACAAAAGGTTCATATATCAAAGCTAAACAGCTTACAACAAGCATGAATGATAATGATATTGTTAATGTGCTAGGTACAGAATATAAAGAGTTGCAAGAATTAACTAATAGATTATGGAAAGATAGTGTTAGTTTTAAAGAGAAAGATGAATCTTTAATGTTAGCTGCAGGTGAATTGATTGAATGTTTGGCACTCGATACAGAAGATATATTCAATCAAAAAGAGATAGATATATTTCTAGCTGCATCAACTAAGCTTCATAATGAGGCAGTACCAAAACAAGCTATTGAAGATACAAGACTTGTAGCTAAAAACCTAATATCTAATATAGATAAAGCTGTAGATGAATTAGTTTCATAGATGTTTGACCTAAGTACGTCATTAAACTGCTTAAGAGTTACAAAGCTATAGTTTTTATTTGTTGCCACTATATTTCCCTATAGCTTATAGCTTGGTTATGTAAGTCCTTCTGTGTTGCTTTATATTTACATTTTTTTTTCATGCGACCTTTAGATGTGAATTTTTTTGACATAGTATTTTCCTTATTTTTGACAGTATAATCTTTTACATGTGCAGTATTGACGAGCTATTGCATATGACATTATAAGTACCACAGAAGGCATTAATTAAATCTACAAAGGAATTTATATGTTTAACAAGTTAAAGCGTTTATACGTAAAGTATATGACATATAGAAAATACAAAAAATTAATAAAGTATTACAACAATTTGTTTTTTACTGAGTTAAAGTTTGGTTTTCTATCAGATACAACTATACATAGGTTGGTACTAAATATACTTGCGTGCTCAAAGTACAAAGACATAATGGCGTGCAAATTTAAAGCTGAAGCTAAAGTATTACCTAAAATAGTTTTAAAACACATGTGAGACATATAAAGATGTCTTATTTGAGAAGTATAAGTGAAAATATAATATTCCTAATAAGAATAAAAAGAGTTTTCATTTGGGTTAGTAATCATATAGGTAATTAAAATAATCATATAATTTTTTTACCTTTTCAATTTTGTTATGTGTACGGTCTTAGAAAACAAAGCTCCTTTCTTAAAAGTTTTTGAGGCAACTATTTATTCAACCAAAATCCTATATGATGAACACTCTTGCTGAATATAAATGTAATTATTTTCATAATTTACAACTAAGATAATTTATATTAGTAGCTTATACTTCTCTAGTAAGGCATCTTGTGTCAACACAATATTAAGGAGTAAAGAATGTTGCAAGTGGATGGGTTTGATATAAAACCAGTAAAAAATAATAATGGTCTAATAAACGGCATTTTGTTGCAGAAGAATAATAGACATCTTCATCTAAGGTTTACAGAGGAAGCACAAAACAGATTGCTTGTTCCAATGAAAAATAGTAAGGTAGAAATCGGAATTGCTTCATTGTTTATAGACGATAGAGTATCATGCTTTAATGCTACTTGCGAAGATAGTAGATGTTTTCTTTGCCTACTTAATGTCCGAGAAAGTGCAAATAGACAAGATGCTAAAGACATTGCTGACAAACTAAGTGGTATGGATAGAAACAAGTTGTTATTTCTATTAAATGTAGCAGACAAGGAGAATTCAAATGGATTGTAAAGAAGAAAAAGAGTACCAAGTAAAACAAGAATATGATTACGAGAAACGTCTTCGTGGTGAACTTGGATTTGCTCTGGAAGAGCTTAATGCTTTAACTGTAGTTGAAGATATTAAGAGATTGCATAAACAATTAAATGCATATGGTTGGTACTTTGAACCAAGTGAATTGTGTGAAGCATTATGGGAGCTAGGATGACAGTAGAAAAATTATTATCAAACGGTGGAGAACTAATAGGAAGCAGAGCGCTTGGCGTTGAGATTGAAAGTAGTGGTTACGATATTGTAATAAGTCGTGATGATGTTAGCAAATTATTGTCTAATAATGTAACCAAATATGACTTTCTAAACAATGGCAGAGCAATAATAAAAGAGTATGCTAAAGAAAACAAGATTTTAAATCATACTGTTCAACACAAGGATACCTATGGTTCAATTGCTGCTATTTCACATAGTTTAAAAAAGTCTGTAACTATTGCTAATGTGCCATCAGAGATATTGATAGTGGATTTAATTAATTCAAAAGATGAAAATATTAACAACGATAAAATAGGAAAAGAATGGCGCAATATCATAGAATTGTTAATTTATTATGATGTAAGCAACAGAAAGATTAACTTATTTATATTTGATACCCATAAAGACAAAGATATTATACATAGATATCAAAACATTGTGATAGCAATGAAGTCTATGGACAAAAAAGAATTACGTGATAAAAAAACGAGAGTTGAAATATTTAGGGCACTGAAGAAGCTCAATAAGCTGATGTAGCTTAATCATACGTCCAAGCTGGATTAACGTTAAAAGCTGAAGCAAAGCAATACAGATGTATTAGCTGGAGTCCTATGTAAGACAATAAAAATTTTAAGGAGAAACAAATGGAAAAGAAATTTAGAGTTAATAGATTAGTTTATTTAGTTTTAGAGAACAAAATCAATGAACCTTTGACTAGGCCCAAAGTTAAATCTTTGTTTAATGAAATACATGAATATAACGACAAAGAAATACCTCTTCTATACAAAGCAACATTATTGAATAAATTGATGGCCAATGCTTTGCATAAATATACCATATCTAAAAAGATTATGTCTTTTGATGTTTTAAGTAAAAGACAATTAGATGAGTATGCGTTTACAATAGAAACAGTATTTTTAACTCATGTAATGCGCAATCAATTTGCTAGTATGCTGGATGATATTGCAGAATTTGTAAAAAGTATACATTTGACAGATGATAAAAGCTATATTCTTTTAAATGCAGTAAATAAAGGTATTTTGATTCTTCGATTAACTAATTTTAAAAGCACGTACTATAGAAACATCAATATCCAGCTTGAAACAGAACATAGAAACAGATATGATCAATTCAATTACATTAGTAAAGTGTTGAGCAAAGTGGATAAAAAGGTTTTTTACCATAGCGGATATAGAAGTGCCTTGTGGTTTACGTGGAATTTAAAACTTTGTACTAGCGATGCAAATAAAACATTTGCAAACAAAGTGCATGCAGCCTTAGATCTAACAGTAGACACCTTAGACTTTAAAAAGACATCGTTCAGAAATGGACAGATAGCTATGCTATTGGTATTCAGACTCTACTTGGGAGAGAACCATATGCAATTTAAAAATATACACAATCAAATCAATGAGCATTTAGAAGATATATCAAACAAACAGATAACTTTGGAAGATTTAGACAAGGCTATAGAATCTTTAAATGTATTGGGCAAATTAGGTAAAAGATTACAAAGAGAATTAAAAGGAGAAACAAATGAATAATGAGCAAATAGTTATGACGGGACTAGAGTATGCAACTCTAAAAGAAGTCATCCTTAATACAACTTCAAAAACACAATTATCAAAACATCCAAAATTACATAAAACAAAAAGAGTCGTATTTGACAAAGTAGACAAAGTTTATAGTCCTTCATTTGATATGTCACTTGGTTTTACAAGAGAAAATATATTTACCAACAACTATAAAACAATTGATTTTGTAAAAGACAAAGTTAAAGCCGTAGCCTACTTGAAGTACCCATTAAGACTAATGATTGTTTACATCAATAAAATGAAGTCATTTGATAATGTAAGCTACAAAGACTACGCAACAGTAGATAAAACATTCAAATCATATGTGATGAAATTAATTTTTCATAAAGAAACAAAAGAAGCTGAAGAGCTATTAAAACTATACAATCAAGGAGAAACAAATGAATAACACGGTAATGCAATTATTAAGAGCTAATGTAAAAGCACAATTAGATAACAAACAGGTTCTGCCTATTTGTTTAAAAAGTAAGCCAGGACTAGGTAAATCAAGCAGTGTGAAAACAATTGCTAAGGAATTAGGAGTACCAACAGTAGAAGTATCTATGCCATCACGAGGAATTCAATATTATTTAGGATTACCAGATTTTGTAGATGCAGAAGAACTGAATAAATACAAAATTGATGGACTAACACAATCAAAGGTTACAGAGTGGACAGCTCCTGAATTAGTTGTTAGAGCTAACCTTGAAGCTGAAAAGCATGGTGGATGTGTGGTACTACTAGATGATGTTCATAAGGTAAATAGATCTACCCAAGCAGTTCTATACGAATTATTATTAGATAGACGTATGGGACAATATAGGCTGCACGATAAAGTAGCTATTGTACTAACTATGAATGATAGTGAAGCTGCTGGTATGCAGTTAATGGATACACCAGTTAAAGATAGAATGCAGCTAGTTGAAGTTGAGTTAAACAGCGAATACTGGATTGATAATTTTGGTGCCAAACTAAATATGTATGTTTCATCTTTCGTGAGAAAGAATCCAAGCTATATTAGCGAAGAAGAAACAGAAGATCTTGAATCTTCAGCATCACCAAGAAGCTGGGAATATTTTTCAAATATGCTAGATTCATTAGATAATGCATTTATTAGTGAAAATGCTTATATGGTTGCTAAAGGCTTTGTGTCTAATGATGTTGCAAGAGAATTCAATAAACATGTGCAATATGTTAACTCTATCAACTTTGAAGAAAAGGTAAATAAACAAATAGTACCAAACTTCAAAGACATGGACTTTATTGATGAGATCTTATATTCATATATCTTTAATCATATAGTTAAGCCTATAGATGCAAAATATATGCTTGATCTTATCAATACTGCATTAGATGAGAATGATACGTTTATTGGATTCTTGTCTGCTGAAATGGCTAGTAAATATTCTCAAAATGTCAATGGTGAAGAGATTACCAAAGGGCAACAAATTGTGCTTGAGAAATTAATGGGTACATTTGATAGTACCAAATACAAGTTATCTAAGAAAGATGAGAAAGCTTTAGAGAAAGTTGATTTCAAAGACAAAAAGACATTCCTTCAAAAAATAAGTAATTATATTCTGTAGGGCACTAGACACTATATTTAACGCTAAAAATAGGGAGTTTATTATAAACTTTCTATTAAATAAAACAGGAGAAAAAAATGACTAAAGAAAAGTTTATCAAAGAGTTTAGAAGAGAAGTTCTTAAAGAAGTTGTAGTAGATTTAAATCAAGTTATGGGACAAAGCAAAACAGCTTTCTTGTCTACAGGTTTGTTTCTTGAGCTACCAATCAAGATTATTCTTGAAGAGTCGGATGAAGTAGAGAGTACCAAAAAACTTGATGTGCAACAATTAGATGAATTAATATCTGTAGAAGTAACAGATGAAGCAGTAGAGCTTACAATTCTATATGCAGATGATAAGCATCTAAAACATATTTTAAAAGTTTCCAAGAAGCATACTATTTATTTTACATATCAATATTTAAAATCTATTCAGTGGATTGTTAGAGGGTACTTTTCTTATGCGCATGAAGCTAAAATGTTTAGATTGGTACAAGATAGGGAGGAACCATTCTATCTTATTGAATTAGCAAATACATTAGCTATCAATACATTTGTTAAAGAGCTACTTAGTCAATCAAGTGGGTTAGATAAATGGAAGACAATCGATTACATTGTTAATTCGTGGGGCAAATTAGAACCTGCAGAAACTATCATTACACAATTAGATAGCACCAAACTAAAGATCAAAAAGTTCAAAGGTAAGTTTGCAAAAGTAACACATACAGATTTAACTTATGTTACGAAACAGAAAGATAAAGCTATTGATAATGGTTCTTTTAAAGGTGCTCAATCTATCAAAAAAGATGATAGAGATAGAACGTTGGCTGCATTAGCTGAACGCATTGAAGAGAGTATTTCTACAGCAACGAAAGGTACAAGTATTGGTACTTTATTTCAACAAGTATTTGATGAAGTAAAAATTAATGTAGATTGGTTTAAAGATTTTAAACGTACTTTTGAAGTACAAGTTAATCACAAGACTCATGAGTCTTATCAATCATGGGAAAATATTGATAGCGAATTAAGACATATCTATAAAGCTCCTACTGAGATTAATGCAGACACAAAATTAAAGCTCATTATTGCCATTGACCAATCAGGCTCATTTCATACAGAAGACTTGCAGAAACTTCTATATGTTATGAAAAAGAAATCTAAAAAGATTAATGAAGTGCATGTGTTAATTCATACAACAGATATTATTAAAGAGTACCACCTAAATGATGAGTATGATATTAAAAACGACTCTATGTTTAGAGAAGCTTTTTCTACAAGACATGGTAGTGGTGGCACTTCTCATAAAGCTGTGTTTGATAGAGCGGAACAGATTATGAAGAATTCAAAAGATGAATTAATCTTCATTAGTTTATCAGATATGTATAGTGATATTGAATCTTTAATTGGAAATTATCCAACATTGAAAAAATCTCATCCTATCTGGCTGGTAACAAATGATGGTAGAGAGATGAATCCAAAAATTGTAGGTGGTAAGCAAATTACTTTACCGTAGATATACTTGTTGGCACTATTTATCTAGTGCCAACAAATAAACAACTGAATATTAAGGAGTAAAAATGGAACTAGATCAAAATATCTATTCGTACCCAAAAACATACAAAGAACTTAAAGATGAGCAATCAAAGCTAGATGGCGAATTGGAATCTATTCTTAGTGAGTGGTTCAACACTGATAAGTTTAGAGAAGAGATTGCTCTTATTGCACTAAAGAATAGAGAACTATTTAAAGAATTTTCAAAAAAGGAATTGATTTATCATATTAGATTACCATTTACGTATCTAGAGGAAAATGAGATAAGAAGAGATAGGTACTATGCAATTACACAATTGCTGTTGTCAAATACAAAAAATCCATATGCAGAAAAAGTAAAAGAGTTAGTGTTAAAACTAAGAGATACAAACAGGAATATTGGACATAAGAAAGGTGAACGACACGAAGAATTTTACTTTAGAAAACATCATACCTTTAATAATTATATGTGTGACGAACTGGGTGCAGAAAGTCTATCACCTGTATTCTTTTCAAAAGAAGTTCTTGCTAAAGCTATAGAGTATTGCGAAGAGTATCAAGATGAATTTGATAGGAAAGAAAATATTAACGATTTAAAATCTCTGCTTGCTAGATGGAATGATGATAGAGTATATGAATATTCTGCATGGTGGTAAAAAGGATGGATAATGGCGAACTGGTCAACGGCGCAGATAGATATATATGACTTAAATGTGTTTGATGCCCTCAATGTGAAGAAACTGTTTGTGGAACAACAAGATGATACAACTTTCATACACAGATATAAAATTGTTGTCAATAACATAAAGTTAGTTAGTGATGACGATATTAAATATGACATAAAGATTGATTGTGATGGAAGGTGGTCTTGTGAAGAAGAACCACTAATAAATGATTTACTCAAATTAGTACCAACACTAAACATGGAGTTTATGGAATATGAGGAAGGCGATAATTATATTCAATACATTGAATATAAAAATGGTATCAGAATAGGATATGAAAATAATGTTTTAGACAGCGCACTAGGGAAAGAGATACTTGGTACTAAATATATAGAAGAATTATTGAACGATATTCAATAGTGAAAAAAAACAATAAAAAAAAGGAACAAAGCAATGGAACAAAACAAAATAAACAAATATCAGGCAACTAGTGATAAAATGGTGAAAATATTTGACATATTCAAAGCTAGTGAAGGATTACTGCGTCCACACTTTATTCTAACTGGTCCAAGCGGAAGTGGCAAATCTTATACCATAAAACAAATATGTAAAATTAAGAAATTAAATTACATTGAAATTAATGCAGCAGCATTAACAAAAGAAGGAATGGCTGGCAACAGTTTATCAAAGGCATTGTCTCCACTAAATGAAGCTGGAAATAGATTGACGGTTGTTTTTGTTGATGAGTTCGATAAACTTTTCATTAGTGGAAATTCCAACGATTCAAAGGCCCACGAATCTACGACAGGAGTTCAGAATGAATTCCTAAAAGTTCTCGAAGGAGACAGTACTCAAGTTTTTGGTGATTACGGAAAGTATGTAACAGTCAAAACCTCAAAAGTATTATTCGTGTTTGCTGGTGCGTTTAACAATGAAGATAATATAAACTTACAAAGGCTTCAGGATATTGGACTCAAAACAGAATTCCTTGGTAGAGTTGGATTGGTGTTTAACATAGAAAAGCTGTCACTTGAAGCAATGCTAGAAATGGTAAATGATTCAAACGAGCTAAAAATGTACTGTGAACTATATAACACTGAGCATGCTAAAGCAGTATGCGACATCCAAGAAGCAATAAAAAATACATATAAAGAAAATCAAATTGGTGCAAGATTAATTAGTTCTCTTGTCACGCAATACTTTATTAATGGTGGAAAGTTATCTGACAGCGTTGTAGAGAATATAGAGTTTAAAAATAAACTGAAATTATAATATTGGAGAAAAAACAAAATGAATTTAATTAAAAAAATGTTTAACAAACAAATGGAACTAAATAATCAAACAGCTGGTATTGGATGGGATAAATCGTTCAATGAGAACTTTGTATCACCAGAGAGATGGGAAAAATATAAAATTATTGAAGCATGTGAACTGTTAGAAAGTTTACCTAATTGCTACCATTGGAAGAAGAATGAAGCAGATTGGTTCAATGTTAAAGTAGAAGCTATTGATATTCTATTTTTTGCAATCAGCCATGCTATTGCAAGCGGTACAAACTATAAAGAATTTGGATATAACATCTTTGATGGCATTGGTAGTCAACTAGTCAATGTTTTTGATATTGGCACTATTGTTATTAATGATATTGTTAAATCAAATAGTACCGAAGCAATAGGAGTTTTATTCAAGAAGCTAGATATGGATGTGGAAGATATCTACAAAGCTTATATGTCTAAACATGTATTAAATAGATTTAGACAAGAACATGGGTATAAAGAAGGGGAATATATTAAGATTTGGAACGGCGAAGAAGATAACGTGTCTGCGTTCAAATTAGCTGACGAATGCTCATTAGATAGTTTTGAAATCGAACTGTACCAAAAACTAGAAAACGAATATAGACTTGTATAGAACATGAATGCAAAGGAAAATAAGATGAATAAAGAAATTAAATCAGACGGCGGTAAAAACAATTTTTACAAGTTTCCAGAGTGGGTAGATGATATTGACTCCTTAGCACGCTATATGAAATGGAGCTTCAGCGAAGGAAATCTGGCAAAATCTCTTACAACAAATATCGGTTCAAGACATAGCGGTACGAATTCTTTAAGAGAGAAAAAGAAGACAGTACATTATGCAATCGATAGACTGCTTACTGAAGCAACACCTGATGAAATTGTTGAGCAAGTATTAAATCAACTGGGGTACAAAGAAAAGATACGCAATTGCTTCTATGAAACAAATGAAGATATGTTGCTTGTTAAACAGGAAGAGTGCAAAGAATTAGCTACTAAGCTAAAGCTATGGGATTAGCACCATGTCTAGGCTAACAAATGAGAAAGTAGTATCTTTGTATATAAATACATGCGAAGATGCAACAATTGACAATGTTGACGATATAAATATTGTGTACGAAAACAAGTATTCAAATCTATCCATATATTTCACTGGTGACTCTATAGTATTAAGAACATACAAAAATACCCTTGTTGAATACAATATTGAACACGATAAGTATGTAGTAAACCAACGAACTGCAAACAGGTCCCATGTATCTAACAAACATAGACATTTATTTCTTCAGCAAGTACCAAAAACAAAAGTATTGTTTTTGGACTACAAAACAATATTGAACTTAAAAGAGGGTATTATTCAAAAGAAGCTCAAAAGAGAAAGAGATGAAAATACTATAAATAAAATATTAGAAGAACTAAAAAAACTATATGATTGTCTGGAATTTTCAGATATTTGGTCACAACCAAATGAAGGACAAAAACATGACGAAACGAAACTAGAAATACTCAAATTATTCTTTACAAAAGGCAAGGAATTAAAATGATTGTAGCAGGATGCGATATTGGTTTGAGTGGAGGGATAACAATCATAAATGAATCAAGGAAGATTATAAATGTTGTCCCAATGCCTATTCGTAAAATTATAGACAAGGAAGCTATAACTGTGTTTGCCAAGGATGGCAAAAACAATAAGATTATGATTAAGTCAGGACCCAACAAAGGTTCATATAAAAAGATAATCAAAACACCTGAGAAGTCTCATAATGAGTTAGATGTTCACAGTATAAATGACTTATTTAAGGGCATAGATGTTTTGCAGATAGAACAACCAGGCATTACAACTGGCAACAGCAGTAGAAGCAGCTCTACGGTAGCTAGAAACTATGGAAAGTTATTAGCTGTAGCAGAATTGAATAATGTTGATATACAACCTATACCTGCCAATAAATGGAAGAAAAACCTTAACCTATCCAAAGATAAGTCTGAAGCAATAAAACTTGCTATAGAGCTCTTAAATGAGTTTAGAAACGATGGTTGGATTATCAACATATTTGATAAAAAAAATAGTACCAAAGACAACATAGAGTTTAAATCATCAGAAGATGGATTAGCTGAGTCTTTTTTGATTGGGTACAACTATTTAAAGGAGAAAGAAAATGACACATAATGAAATCTATAAACAATTAGATCACAGATGGAATAAGGCTATAGACTTACTTATAGATGTTGTATTTGATATTACAAGATACATTAAATTTGAGATAGAAGATACAACAACAGATAACTATAATGAGTTTATAGAAGAAATAAATAAAGATGGGTACTTCACTATCAGTAGAGACGGTACACTATCATCAATCTATGAGAATCAAGCTGTGAATATAAAAGCTAGAGTATGGCACGATTATCATCACTATCATTCAAAGTTATCATTTTCTTATGAAGATGAATTAAAAGTATTAGCTTTACAATTAAAAGATATAGATAACTATTGTAGTACCAAAACAATAGATACGCAGACAAAAGAAGATGCAAAGTCTATACTATCTATTGATATCCAACAACAGGTTGAGTATTATCAAACACATAAATGCTTTGTTAATGAACAGAGATCGTTTGTCAGAAGCATTTGGTTTAATGATATTTATAAATGCTATAGGGGACAAGTATATAGGAAAAGACATAGATAGGAGAAATGAATGGAACGAATAATCAAAGCAGTTATAGAGGGTACTAAATATAATGGAGTACCAAAACACACAAAGTCTTTATCTGCATCATCTTTTGGCCTTGAAAATCAACAGCTCTTATTGAGATGGAAGAATGGAGACCCATCAGATGATGATGAATTTGGTAACAATACTTTAGGTTCTGTTATTCATAAAGGCTTTGAGGAAATATTTAAAAGCAAGGATGGTTTTGAGGTAGAAAAACCACTCAGCCACAAAGTAAATAATTGGACAATAACGGGCACAGTTGATTTAATTGACCACGAAGATAAGATTATCTATGACTATAAGTTATTGTCTGCTGGAGGCTATAAAAAAGTAGCATCTGGTGATGTTGGTACTTATGAAACACAATTAAATATCTATAGATATCTCCTTTTTAAAGAACTTGGAGAAGAGTACCAAATCAAACTACTTGCTTTAAACAAAGGTGGTTCTGCTGTATTAAAGAATATATATACATTTGTAGATATTGAAACATATGATTTCGATTTGGTTGAAGATATGATTATTGATAAAACAAATGAGATTGAATATTTAATAGAGCATCCTGATGAAGTATTAGAATGCGATATCTGGAAGTTTGGTAAAAACAAAGAAAAGCAACCAAACAGATGTGCATATTATTGTGGTTGGAGAGATAAGTGTGGGTACTGGAAAAAGAGAAATAGTACCAACAATCACTTTGCAACTAAAAACTTATTGATGTAGAGATATCTTCTGCATCAATAAAATATATATTAAGGAGTAGTGAATGAAGTTACGTCCATATCAACAAGAAGCTGTCGACAAAGTACTTGAAGCAGTCAACGATTTAATGTTTGCCCAAGACCTTGAAGGGGAAAAGAGAGACACTATTGTCCTTGATGCTCAGGTGAGCTGGGGGAAAAGCATAGCAATTCTTGAAATAGCAAAGAAGCTATCTGAGTTTGAAACAGTGCTTATCGTATTTCCAATCAGAGCTTTGATAGAACAATTTGTTGACACAGCAAAACTGATAAACCTTGAAGTAGGCGTTATTGCTTCTGGGTATGATAACCAATGTGAAAATTGCAATATTCAAATAGGAATGTTCCAATCTGTTGTATCAAGACTTGAAAAGGGTACTTTGAATTTTGTACCAACAATCATAATTCAAGATGAAATACATAAGTTCTCAAGTGGTGGTACTATCAATAAACTTAAGAAGCAATTCGGATATAGCATTAGAATAGGTATGACAGGTACTCCCTACAATGCATTTGGCTATCAATTAGACAATGTTTACAAAACAATTCAAACAATGACTAATGCAGAAATGGCTAAATCAGTTTGGCATCCAAACATTGAAACATATGTAGCTTCATTCGCTGAAAAATTAGATTTTGATAATATCAAAGTGACTTCATCAGGAGACTTTGACAAATACCAGTTAAATAATATAATTGAAAAAGATACATATATAAACAATGTTGTTAATACGATGAAGCATATGAATATGCAAGACAGAAAAGTATTATTGTTTACATCATCAATTCATACAGCAGAGGTACTGAATGAGGTACTTCAAGCAAATGGTTTTAGTTCTATGGTATATCATTCAAAAGTACCAAACAAACAACGTGATGCAATTTTAAAATCATTTATCAATCAAGAAAAGTATATTGATCCAAATTCAGCACAGCAAGCACTACCTGAATTTGAAAATAATGTATTCACTGTAAAATGCTTGGTCAATGTAAATGCATTATCAACAGGTTTCTCAGACACAGAGATTGAAGATTTAGTTATTGCAACATCAATAGGGTCAAGACCAAAAGAACTACAGATTTTGGGAAGAAATCTCCGTAGAACAGATAAGGTCGAAACTAAGAGATTTCTTGATTGTGGTTCTAATTTTGCAAGATTTGGATTTTATTATGATGACTTTAATCCAGTACCAAAAACAGAAGATAGAGAACAAAACATAATAAACCTTGCCAAAGAGGTTGATAGATTAGCATTACTCAATCTTGATGAACTTATTGATAAAGATGTTGTGGTACAAGAGATAAGTAGAGATTGGTACAATGAACGCATAGCTAGACTTGAAGAGCTTGAGAAAGAGTTATACAAAAAGAAAGAAGAAGTTGAACAAGTTCATGTTGGTACTGTAAAAAGAAAAACAGATGATACTATTGTACGAATCAAGAATCCTCAAGAACGTATAGCTGATATTATTAAGGTATACAAAACTACAGTAAATATAGAAGTGCTTGTTGAAGCTTTTATAGATATTCATGTGTATATCAATGGATTGCCTAAGAACAAAGATGGATATGAATATAAACCTTCATCAAATTTCTTCTTTAAGAAAATGATGCCTATTTGGGATAAGTACCATGGACAACACAGAAGATGGTTCAAGGCTTTAAAAACAAGAGGCACAAATATCATCAAGGAAGGCAAGAATATGTTTGGATGGGCATTCTTTTTGGAGTTCTTGGAAGAAAGATATCTTGATGAACTTGAAGAACAAAAAAGATATATGGGTGTTATAGACAATAGTGACAACGATGACATAGAAGATGAAGATATTCCATTTTAAGGAGTTATTCTAAATAGTACCAACAATAAAAACAATTGATAAAAAGGATAAATAATGAACAAGAAAACTAAGTCAACTATTAAAGATGGTTGGGATTTTGCAAACATAGATGCTTTAGAGAAATTAGTAATGGCTCTGAACAATAAGAATGAGAGAATATTATTTTTTGCTTTAATGGATATGGCTACAAGGGATAAGCTAATTATTTCACTGAACCCAACAGAGATTGCAAAAGATATAAAAGTTAACCATCAAACAATATCTAAAACTTTAGATAAATTCCAAGAATTGGACTATATTAAAAAGGTTAAAGAGGTTGAAGATATTTTAGTATATAAGTTAAATCCATATGTATATATTCCATCTACAATGGAATCAAAAGATATTACTGCTGTCCAAATTGAATGGGATACTATTTATTAAAATAAATAAGAATTTGCTTCTTTTGTATAAAGAGAATATTGCAACAAAGCCTTTTTTGGCTCCTAACAATGGTACTTCAAAGCACTTTTTAAACATGGCATATATTGGTACTGTTTGCTATAGCATCAATTGTCACACTTTTTATACAATGAAGAACTTGATGATCTTATTACATTATATAAAAGCTGTCATCAAGAAAAACATGAGGATTAGATTATGAGCTATAAGATAAAGATTGATTTGATATCTGAAGATATAAATGGTAAACCAATGTTTCATGCAAAAGATAACTTCAAGGAGAAATACCTTGAAGGAAAAGAGATTGCTGATATGATGAACAAGCTTCATCCAGATAAAAAAGAACTTGATTTTGTAAGAAAAGCAACTAAGCTTTTTAAGGCAGATTCAATGACAATTGAATTAAAAGATTAACTATATAATAAACTATATAGTACCAAAACATAAAGGAGATACGTATGAAAATTAAAGAAACAGAATCTTTAAAATACATACTTGATAAGCTTGAGATACAAGGTAAATTTAAATCAGATAGGTACATCTATCTAAACCCATTATTGTTTTATACATCAATATTGGCAAACTTAACATCAGGTTTGGTACTTAATAGTAATGGTAAGAATATAAAGTTTTTTGGTGTAACTCTTGCTGGAAGTGGATTTGGTAAGGACTTTAGTTTTGGTACTGTTGCTGATGTGTTTAACTTTAACAGAACTGTATATCATGAAGCTATGAAACAAGAATTGATTGCGAATGTTGAAGGTGATGAAAGATTAAAACATGAAGTTGAGAATAGTTTTGTTCTTGGAGAAAAGAAAGGTTTAGATGCCTTGTTGAATTATATTCCAAGAGATATAACTGTATCTATTGAGGGTACAAAAGAGGGTTTTGTTGCTACATCATATGCAGTTGCTGCTGCTCAATTTTCAAGCATCAATGTTTCTGTTAGTGAACTTGGTGATATTGTTACAAATTCAGCAGAAGCTTTGAATAAGCTGAAAGAAGCATATGATGGTACCATTAAAGCTAAAGTAACAAAATCTGAGAACACTCCTCAAGTAGATAATCTTACAACAAATATACTATTGTTTGGTTCTGAAGCTGGTGTATCAAAGAAAGATAAAGAACAATTACTCAAGCTTCTTGAATCTGGTCTATACAGAAGATCTGTAATCTTCAACTTTGAGCCAAAACCTATTGAACGTCAAAGCAGTGAAAATGTTGAGATGCAAGAAGAAGAACTTAATGAGCTATTTAGCTATATAGATTCAATAAAAGCTATTATCAAATCAAACACAAAGAACTACAAAGAAGCTTTAGAGTTTGGGCACCAACAAGATTATAAAGAAAGACTTGTTTCAATACAAGACGAACTAATAGACAAGGCAAATGACAATCTTGCTGATAAGTGGTTAACAATAGATGTGTCTTCAATTGACATGATTGATAATATAGCTCACTTATTATGCATTCTTGATAGCTCAATGACATTAACTTTAGAGCATTTAGAATCTGCATATTCAATCTTTAAAGAGTCAAGAGAGACTATCTCAAATATAATCAATCCAATAAGTATTCATAAAGATTTATTCAATGTTCTGAAATTGGCTAAGAGAAAATTGTCTATACACGAGCTTGATTCTTATGGTGTTAACCTGGGGAGTACCAAACAAATACGTGAAGAGACAATAGAGCTATTTAAAGACTATGCTTATTACAAAGGCTATGTTCCTAATGTTACAGGAAAGAATACAAGATATTTCTATATGGAAGAACCATCTAAAACAGAGATGGATAAGATTATTTGTTCAATCGATGTTCATGATTATGAGCAAAAGAAGATAGAGCCTCAAGCATCTGCATCTTTTCTTCCATTGGAAGTTAATTTCTTTGGAGAAGCTCCATCTATAGAAGCTTTGGTACGTTCCAATAAAGCAAAAAGCTTTACTACATCATGGTATGAACCAACAGCTATGTCTGAGAAACTTGCAACTACTCAGGGAGCAGGTCATAGAAGGGCAGATAATGCTATTAAGGGACAAAATCTAATTGGATTCGATATAGATGATGGAATGACCCTTAAAGAAGCTAGAGAGCTTTTAAAAGACTATACATACATCATCTACACAACAAGGTCTCATAGAAAAGAAAAAAATGGTGAAATGCAAGGTGATAGATTTCGTATTTTAGTACCAACAACAAATAAGTATTATGTAGATCCTGAACAACATAAGAAGATGTATAAGAATATAGCTGAATTCTTTGGGTTCAAGGTATATGACCAAGCTACAACCAACATATCAAGACTTTGGTTCACGAATCCAGAAGCTGAGGTATTTACTAATGTTGGTACAAAATTAAATGCTCAAGCGTTTATACCTGAAACAGAACAAGGTAATCATGCATTAGAGATCCTTAACAAACTAATGGATTCTGGAGTTGATTATGAAGATGAGGTAGAAAGACGTGTTGCAGGAATCAAGAAATGGTTTGTTGTTAATACAGCAACAGGTTCAAGAAATAGTAACCTATATTCTGCGAAGAAGCTTCTTGAGGAGATAGGAGTACATAATGTTGAGTTGGTACTGTTTGAGCTAAATAACCTACTTTCTGAGCCGTTGAGCGATAAAGAAGTAACTTCAATAGCTAGGAGGAACTAATGGACAAAGAAGTTAATTGCAAAATATGTACATCAACAAAGGATGTTAATGAAAATGGTATATGTAAAATATGTACCAAAACAAACAGAGAATTAGTAAAAGGAAGAAAAAGATGAATAAGAACTGTATTATGGTATCTGGTTTGCCTTCAACAGGGAAGAGTGCGAGTTTAAGAAATATGGATTTAAAATCAATCATTTATATTTCTACGGATGGGAAGAATGAGATGGATTTTAATATGCAAGATGAATTTGGGAAATTTATAATTCCGATGGACCCCATTCAGGTGATTCAGTCACTACAAGCGTTTGAAGAGAGTGAGTACCAAACAATTGTAATCGATAGCCTTAGCTTTTGGTTTGAGCAGCTAGAGAGCATGCATGTATTAACAGCTGATGATACTAGAGCTGCATGGGGGCTGTATGCTCAATGGGGAAAAGAACTATTGAATTTTGCAAGATTGAAAAGTAAAAAGAATTGGATCTTCTTTATCCATACAAATGATGAAACAGGTGGAAAGAAAAAAGGAATGGTTAAAGGTTCACTTTCTAAGCTTGGATTAGAATCTTTCTTTGGTACTGTATTAGAGACATATACATATGATTTAGCAGAACCAAATCCATTTGGCAGTTATGTTGGGTACGGATTCGTTACAAAGCCAGGGCAAGAGAATAGAAATACAAATGCAAGAAGTCCTCTTGGGCTATTTCCTCACAAAGTACCAAACAATGACTTATCTCTCATCTTTGATAGATTAAATGGTAATAAGATTGATTGGGAAGATAAAGATGTTTTGTTTGCTAAAGATAAAGAACTTGCTAAGAAGTTTGGTTTAGCATAGAGAAATGAAGAAGAAAAAAAGAATACATCCAAAAATTTATGATGTCTGCATAAAAAAAAGCAAAAGAGATTTTGTCAATGTTAAGACATTTGTGAATTACTTTGGAATCAAAAGACAATCGTTCTACATACAAAGACAACACTATGACTTTGAAGACATAGTTATTAAAAAAGATAATAAGTTGCATGTAGACAAAAGTTTCTTTGTGGAGATGATAAAGCTAAGAACAAAAATGTTTAATAAAGCTGCTGAACTTGCGTTCGAAGAAGAAAACAAATCTACAGCAGCTAGAGAGCTACACAAGCTCTTTAGTTGGGGTACTTATGTTTCTTGGAAAGCATTTGTGTATAACGGTGTATTTGCCATTGGTGCAAACACTCCTATGTTTCTAAAAACATCTCCATATGTTATTGGGTACCTTGAATACAAAGGTGTGGATTTAGAAACTCTATAGGATTAATTCTAATGTACCTAGAAAGAAAGATAAATATCTTCTCGATAGATTTATCGTTTTAGATAAAAAATTAATTCTAGGGAAGATATAGGTTGATTGAGTACCAAACTAACAACCCCCTCTTTCCCACTACCCCTTTTTGTAACTGCGTGACTAGCGAGGCTCGCTGGTTTTTAAATAAGGGTCGCTGCATACATACAAGGCGTTAGCCTTGGATGGATGGAGAGTTGCTTGTTGAAAAATTAAGAACTGAGTGACGGCAGAGCAGTTACAACAAAAATGACTTTAGATTTGAAAAACTTTTTATCTCTCTTAATTAGTACCAAACACTACAATAATAATTAAACAACTTTTATGTTTGGTACTAATTAAGGGAGAGTGAATATTTATCGTTAGCACTAGGCTTCTTTTTAGAGAGAAAAACCTGCCGTAAAATAGTCAGGAAGGTTTGAACATCGAAAGCAGCTCTCCGCTAACGCTTCGTTAACGCTGCCCTGCTTCGCAGGTAAACTTTCGCTATTCAAATCCTGATATTTTACTCTGGCCTTTCTCTCTAAAGGGGGTAGGGGTAAAGAAGGAATGGTTTAAGGTTAGTTTAATTTTAATAAAACGTTTTAAGTAGTGTCTCCTTTATTATATAAATAAAGGGGGCGCAATAATAAAAAGAGTTAAATAGAAAAACTGGCCCAGTGGGCCAACTCAATAAACTGGCCCACTGGGCCAACTAGCTTGTTTGGGAAAACTGGCCAACTGGGCCAACTGGCCCACTGGGCCAACTGAGGTTTCATGATATCTTTTAAGAAATGAAAGATACATAATTAAGCCAATTTTAAATTTAAACAGTGTAAACTGTCCATATTAATAATAAAAAAAAAGGATCAAAAAAATGATAAAAAACTCAAATATTGTAGTTGAAGAGTTGGACCCAAGGCTGCTGCTAGAAAATATAGATGAATCTGTTGCTGAAATAACTCCGATTAACGAGGACGCAATACGTGCATTAGCAAATTCAATAAAAGAAAATGGACAACTCGAAAATATAATAGTCTATAATGGCAAACTGATGGATGGAAGACATCGCTGTAAAGCTTGTTTAGCATTGGGATTAAAAGTAAAAGCAAATGTATATGATAAGACAGTGTATTCAAGAGAAGACATTGAAGACATTGTAACATCAAAAGAAATGATCAACAAAGATCTAACAACAACACAGAAAGCAATTATAGCTTACAGAAGATATGTTGCTGGACACAATTTAAGCATTGCTCAGGCAGCAGTTAAAAGTGGAGTTAAAAGACATTATATAAGCTATGCAAAAACAATAAGTGAAAACAAGTATGCGATAACTCATAATTATATAGAGACATTATCAGAAAGAAAAGCTGTGAGACTTCCAGAAGAAGTTACTGATAAAGTAAAATATTCAACAGGTTTGTTAACAATCAAAACAACGCTTGATAAATATGATGAATATATAGCAAATGGTGGTGAACCAAAAGAAGGTCCAAATGTGGAGTATATTGTTGATTACAATAGCGCTTTGGCACTATATGACATTAATGATTATGTTGCCGACACATTCTGGGGAATTGTAAATATCGTAGACAAAGCATCATTCAATGAGAAAATAAAGATTATGCATTATCTGTTATCAGAAGCGTACCCATCGGAATTTGATTTTGATGTTGACGTTACTGTTGAGGAATTATCAAAAATCTGTCAATTTAAAAAGGGAGCATAGAAATGGAAAAGAAAGCAAAATTAAAAACAATGTTGGTACGTGAACATATTCATAAGAAAATTAAGATTCTGGCTCATGAAGCTGGAATGTCGATGGCTGCGTATATTGCTCATCTAGTTGCTGATAAAGAACCAAAAACGAAACCTCACGAAAGAAAGAAGTAGTGGTACTCCTTCTTTTCAAGAAGTGCCAAAAATCTGATACAGATTAAAGTATAGAGTTGGTACAATTTGTACCCCAATTTTGGTATTTGGTACACAACCAATGTAAATCCAATCAAAAAATAAAAACATAAAAACAAAGGAAATCCAATGGATATTTTAAATTTAATGGGCATTAGCCAAGAGACATATACAGAAACAGTTGCTGCACCAGCAGGAGAATCAAGCGTATTAGAGTCAGGTGCTTATAAAATGGTTATCAAAGAAGTTGCTGTATTTGAAACAGAGAAGAAAGCTAAGATGCTTAAAATTGAACTTACAGATGAAACATCTAAGAAAGATAGAGTATTCTATTTCAATACATCGTATGTAGATAAAAAAACTAATGAAGTAACTGAGAACAAGAGTGGTACAAAAGCTTTCAAAGCACTTGTTGATGCATTACATATGGAACCAGCTCAAATCACTACTGCACAAGCTGAATTTGAAGCGTATGGTAAAAAAGTACAAGGAACTAAATTAAGTCTTGAGGGACGTCCTGTTCTTGTATTAGTGCGTGAAATTGAAGATCCAAACAAAGAACAATTCCAAGTATACAATGACATTGAAGGGTTTGCTGATGTTGAAGGCAAAATCAAAGACAAAGATGGAAACTATTCAGATGAACCATTAGCTAAATGGAAAGAGAAACTTGAGAAAACACCTAGACTTGTTAAGAAAGCAAAAGGCAATAAAGCATCAGCTACTACAACTGCTACTGCTGCATCACCAGCTGCTGCTGAAGCTGCAAAAGCTTTAATGTAGTACCAAATATAGTATATGGATTAAAAGTCCATATACGTCAAATATAACACAGGAGAATAAGCTAATGGATGAGCTGTTAAATTCTATAAAACTTGTACCATCACAAGAACAACAAACAATCTTAAATACATTTAAAAGTGGGGATGAGTTAATTATTATTGATTCTGTTGCTGGTTCAGCTAAATCAACGACATTAAAAATGATTGCAAATGATAATCCAAACAGAACATTTAAATATATTGTCTTTAGTAAGATGCAACAAAAAGAAGCAATTGAAGCAATGCCATCAAATGTTGATCCAAGAACAATTCACTCATTGGCTTATGAAATAGTTAGAGCATTTGTTGGTACTATTGAGATTAAATCAAATAGGCAAATAATATATCTATCAAAAGTGTATAGCAAAAAAACAGACACAGATATTCTTATTGATTTGCTAGATAGATATTGTGCATCATCTATACAAAAAGTTGAAGATTTTGTTGATACGTTTGAAAATCTAGCTAATAAAAGTAATTACTCAAATGCATTAAAAAAGATTATGTACTTCATGCTAGACAACAAGGCCTTTAGTCATAATGGATATCTTAAATGGGCTTCATTGTTGGTACAAAGCAATCAAGTTAATTACGAAGTAGATGTTCTTGCTATTGATGAGGCTAACGATGCTATTGGTTCAACAGCTATATTGTTTGAAAATGTAAAAGCAAAACAGAAGATTGTAGTTGGAGATAAAAACCAAGAGATATTTGGATTTATGCATACAGAATCAATGTTTAAATTTTATAGTGATGTTGGTACACATTTAAAGCTAACTAAGTCATACAGATGCAACGAAGCAATAGCTACTGTTGTTCAAGATTTTGGCAAGGACTTCTTTGATGACGACTTTGTATTTGTTGGTACTAAGCATGAAGATACTTCTATAGATACAACATTAATACTGACAAGAACAAATAATGAGCTAGCAAATTATGTTCTAAGTATGACAAGCGAAGGGAAAAAGTTCAATCTCACTAGAAATTTAGATGCTGTATTTCAAGACTATATCTCTTTTAGAGGAATTGGTGCTAAAGCAAACAAGCTTATTGGCGACATGTCTTATCTTAATGAAGATATTAAAGAGTACCACAACTCCCAACTATTAAAAATGGATTATAAAAGTTGTTATGATTATCTTGATGAGGTATATGAAAAAAGTGAAGAATATGCAATATTTAAAAAGCAAGCTTTCTCTAGAAAGATAGAAGATTTTGTAATACTGAAAGATATTGCGTCTGAGGCTTTCAAGACAAAAGAAAAGCATAGATATGTTCTATCTACGGCTCATTCAAGTAAAGGCTTAACAGCTGATAAAGTAATTTTAGATAGCAAGCTTATTAGTTGGTTCTATGATAATTCAAATAATCCAGAAGCAATGAGGCTTGCATATGTTGCTGCTACAAGAGCAAAACATGAAGTTGATTTAAACTTTATGATAAAACTTATAAGGGATAAAAAATGTTAGTTAACAATATTGAAACAAAAGTACACGTTAGTTTAGAGATTGAGGAATTGAGAATTATGTTTGATTCATTGCAGGATCATGAACATAATTTTAGTAGTCTTCTAAATTCGTTAGAGAATGAGAACGATAGAGAATCTGTTGAGGATGAAGTGTTTGCAACAAGAAGGCTAAAGAATGATATTATGAATCTATTGGATTCTATTCATTGTGTTGATTAGTTGGTACAAAGATGAGTTTAATAAAAGATAATATCTATTATAAAACACCAACAGTTACACTACTTAATGCATCAGGTATTGGTGTAGCTGAATTAGCTTCAAGAACAGCGTACCAAAGCTATGATAAATCAGAACATGATGTTGTCAAAGATTTTGGCAATGGAAATCTATTGGATGTTGATAAATTAAAGTCTATTGAGAATAGTAGATTGGTTGTTGATTTGGTACACGTATTTCATCACAATAGTATTAGTGAGCATATCGTATTGTCTTATCTAATACAGGGCACAAGTAGAGGAGTGCTCCAAGAAACTAGCCGTCATAGGATAAATGTATCACCAACTGTGCAATCAACTAGATATACAATGTCTAATGTTATTAATGCTTATATACTTGGGCTAGAAATACATAATAGAAATATGCATAAATCATTCTTTACAAAAACTATACAGTCATTGGATATGTTTGCGTTAGAAGATCGTTCACTTATTGATTTAGAGATAGATGCTATGTGGGCAAAACTAACTATGTTCTTTTTACGTAATCCTAATTACAAAGATTATATATCTAAAGATATAGAAGAGAGCATAGAGTTTAAAGATTTTCAATCTCAAGTTGAATTCACTAAAGAGTACCAACATATGATGTCTCTTAAGCAAAAGAGAAACATTGGTGATCCATTCAAGTTTATTGTTACAGATAATTGGTCTGTTGACTTGGTACTTACATTCAATGCAAGATCATTGAAACATTTTATTGATTTGAGAGATTCAGGTGCTGCTTATTTTATGATTAGAGAATTAGCTCAACAAATAATTAAAGTTACACCAGATAATTATAGAACACTCATCACTAAGAGAAGCTAATAGAATGAACTATGGCTTTGCCTATTGCATGTAAGTCCATAGAAAAAAACAAAAGGATAGATATGAGTAAAAAAATTACACGTAAAGACAGAAACACAATGTTTCTATTAGAATTAGCAGCTGTTGACTTAGATAACATTATTGATGAACTAGGCGAGCTTAATTCAGTATTGAAATCAGAAGTTGTTGAGAATATGATTTGCAGTATAACTGTTAAACGTGACAATTATATTGAGCTTTTCGACAAGTATGTTGAATCGGAAGGCAAAGGTGAATTCTTTGTGGAGAAAATCAATGAAAATAGGTAGTTATTAAGACAGAAAAGAAGCAGAAGAAGCTATTAGTAATGTATTTACATCCATTGAGAAAGCGTTACTAAATAAAGATTTCTGTTGCTATTGAAGGCTTTGGTAGTTTTGGTACTTCGTTGCAAAAAAAAAGGCAAGACTAGTGTTGTGCCAAGAACAAATAAAAAGTACCAAACAAAAGACAAAATGGCTGTAAAATTTAAAGTTAGTAAAACATTAAAAGATAAAGCTGCAGGGTTAACAATCCAATAAGTAAGAGAGGATACAATTCCTCTCTTTATTTTTATTGTAATCACTTAGGTGATTAAAATAGAGATATAAAGGTTTAATATGAAAGTATTAAAGAAAAATGGTACATATGAACCATTAGATATTAGTAAGATATCTAAGTCTATTGAATGGGCATGTAGTGGTTTAGATAAAGTATCAACAATAGATATAGAAGCTAATATACAAATACACTTCTATGATGGGATTAAAACATCAGCTATAGATAAAATAGTTATGGACACTATCAAAGATATGGCTGATTTACGTAGACCAAATTATGATTTTGTATATGCAAGATTAATGAGCTTGAATATACGTAAAGAAGCTTTTGGTATATCAAAGAATGAAGACTTTAAGCATATAAAACTTATTATCAAGGATTTGATTGATAGAGGGTACTATGTAGATGATATTCTGAATTCATTTACAGACGAAGATTTAGATAAATTTAATGAGGTTATAGATCACAATAGAGATTTTACTTTTACAGGTGCAGGCATAGAGTATCTCAAAAAGAAATATACTATACATAACAAAGATGGTAGAGTAATTGAATCTCCTAATGTAATCTTTGCTGCTATAGCTTTGGTACTGCATCCAGGTAAAATTGATGAATGTATCGAATTTTATGACGATCTATCAACTTTCAAAATATCTTTACCTTCACCAGCTATGAACCATATAAGAACAAATGAATTTATTTTAGCTTCATGTACCAAAATTACAGTTGGTGACAACATTGATAGTTGGAATGAAGCTAGTAAAGCTGTGGTAAATCATACAGCAGCTAGTTCAGGTGTTGGGTTAGATTATTCACTAGTGGCATCTATAGGTGATATGGTCAAGAATGGCAAGATTAAGCATTCTGGGAAAGTACCACTACTAAAGAAACTAGAAGCTGATGTTAATGCTTCACAGCAAAATGGTAGAAGAGGTACAGGAACAGCTTTTATAGCATTCTTTGATCCAGAGATAGAAACAATACTAAATATAGCTTCACCAAGAACAGAAGCAAATAAACGTATAGTTAATTTATCTTATGGAATCAAAGTTAATCAGTTGCTGTATGACAGAGCTGCTAAGAATGAAGATATAACACTATTTAGTTCAAGAGATAGTTTGGTACTGTATGAGTTATTCACAAGTAAAAACTATGAAGAATTTGTTCTTGTTTATGAGGCACTAGAAGCAAGAGGAGTTAGCAATAAAAAGATTAATGCTAAGTATCTATTGGAACAATTACCAGAAGTCAGACAGGAGATAGGTAAACACTATATTGTTCATATCGATGAAATGAACAATAACACGCCATTTGATGAAGATATTATTCAATCACAAGCATGTGTTGAAATAGCTTTGCCAACGAAACCAGTTCAGTCGTTTCTACCAAATGACCCTTCTATAGCTATCTGTATTTTATCAAATGTGAATATGGGAAAAGTCAGCTTAGAGGAATTGCCATCGGTAACTAAATCATTGGTGTATATGCTTAATAACAATGTGCGTAAGCAAAATCATCCTATGTCACAATCGAATGCATTTGTTGAGCAATATATGGCTTTAGGCATTGGTGTATCTAACACAGCTTACTTCTTAGCTAAACAGGGAATCAGATACACATCTCCTAAGGCGCTAGAGGTTATTGATGAGTACATGGAGCACTTTACATACTATCTAATTAAAGCATCTATGGAATATGCAAAAGAATATGATTTTGTACCAAAGAAATTTGGATTGACTTCTTATAGCAGAGGTGTAATGCCTTATGAAAGAAGAAATAAGAATGTAGATAAATTATTAGAGCACAAGACTACTTTAGATTGGTACTGGTTAAAGAATCAAGTATTAAAGTATGGAATGGCAAATACTTGTTTGACGTCAATTCCTCCTTCGGAAACAAGTGCAGTTATTGGTGGACAAACTAATAGTATCTATCCTATTAGAGATTTGGTTTATACAAAATCATCTTCCAATATAGTTACAAAATTCTTTGCTCCTGAATGTGCCAAGCTAGCAGGTAATTATGACTTTGTGTATGACAGGGAAGAAGTTAATACTGGCTATCTAAAGGTTGCTGCTATTATGCAGAAATGGATAGATCAATCTATATCACTAGATGTATTTTATAATCCTGAGTTATATCAAGATAATAAAGTACCAATGACAAAATTAATTAGTGATTTATATTTCTGTAAAAAGTATGGAATAAAATCTATCTATTATCATAACGTTTATTCTCCAAACGAAGATGATAATAAATTAGTATGTACAGATTGTGAGGTTTAAAAATGAGTTTATTTAAAATGCAACATATAGATTTTACTAAAGAACCTTTGTTTTTTGGTACTGGAAGAAATATAGCAAGACTAGACTTGTCTATAGAGGAGTGGATAACTAAAGCTACAGATAGACTACAAGGAAAACTATGGTTTCCAAGTGACTTTGATTTATCACAAGCAAGTGTAGACTATGCAACTATGAGGGATGAATTAAAAGCTCTATATTTAAAGAATTTAGAGTTCCAACAAGAAGTAGATAGTTTAGCTACTAGAAGTGTTGTAGAAATGTTCCTACCCATTACAACTAATCCACAGATGGAAAGGTTTTGGGTACTGCATGGTTTTACAGAATCAATCCATTCATTAGCATATGCAGATATTGTTAAAGCTCTTCCAATTAATGCTGAGAAAGAGTTTGACACTATTATGGTCAATGATAATATTCAGCGTAGAGCCAGAATGATTATAGAAGTCTTTGAAGAATTGTACCAACAAAATGCAATGATGATAGCTGGGCATCCTGGATACAATATAGAGAAGCATAAAGAGTCTTTTGTCTTGGCTTTATATGGACTCAATATTCTTGAGAATATACTATTTGACACATCTTTTAATACTTCATTTGCATTTGCTAAGAACGGAATGATGGATGGACCAGCCAAGATAATTGCGAAGATTAATGCCGATTAACTATTAGTCGCTTTAGGCAGTAACGCCTATCGAAAACCTTGTTAAACGGGGAAACTCTGACCGTGTAATGACGAAGACAATCCCGTGCTAAATAAAAAGCCGAACGACTATCGAAAGCACATATGTGTTGAAAAAATACCATATGGAAGCGAGTAGAGTAGACTCAAGCGAGTCGAAAAGCAAGGAGCCCTACCAGGTTGTGCTGGGGGCTATGATATAGTCTAGCCTATATAGAAATATATAGCAGAGTTAAAAGCTCGATATTGCAAAGTAGCGATTGCAATATGAATACAAGCGGAACAATCACATTACGGTATGACTGTATATCTCATTAACAGATTAAAGAAGTCTAATGATTTAGGGTACATATTTGATAAGGTTGTCAATAGTGGCAAAGTTGAAACTATGTACAAAGAAGCTTATGAAGCTGATTTGGAATGGATAGATTACACATATCCAGAAGGAACAAGATTATTAGGTATAAACAATCAGTCTGCTAAGATTTATAGTCAATACAACACTTATAATGTTATGCAGGGTATTGGTTTGGTACCAACATTCATAAATAGAGTTGAAGAAAATCCAATGAAATGGCTAAATGAATTTAAGAATATTTCTTCTGTTCAAGTTGCACAGAAAGAAACATCAGGATTAAATTATTTAGTTGGTAGCATCAATAAAGATACTACAGATAGTTTCTATGAGAATCTTCAGGACATTTAAATGAATGCTAAAGCAGAGATAGCACATATTATGCATAGAATAAAGATGTGTGAAACATCAGATGCAGACATAATCTTAAAAGATAAATTGTGTACCAAACTTAGAAAAGAACTCAGAGCATTGACAGGTGAAAAGCCTGTCATAACTAAAAGTACAGCTGATGCTATAGTTGAACCAAGTGAAGGAGATATTGATGAATAAATATCAATGGTTCTTTATTGTTCATACGCTCATAGCTGAGGTATTTATTATACTGAATGCTATGAATAACTTTGGTTGGATCAAAATAAAATGATTCTATTTGAATTACTCGGCATATCACTAGTTGTTTTTTTAATATTAATTATTATGATTGTTTTGTTTGGTACTATCAAAAGTATTGGCTGGTACAAGGACAATCAAGACAAAGCTTCAGAAGAAGCCTTGCAAAGATTATTTAACAGTTAAAGCACCTCTCTTATTAGAGGAGGTGTTATAACTGCTTCAAGAGTGTCTATAGGTGAAGTAACAACACTTCTATATGAAATAGTATCAGCAACACCACTATTCTCAATGCTTAACAATGTCTGCATTGGAGTTGGAAGACCAGCTGATACACCTATGTAGCTAAGTGTAGCTCCAACAGGATGTTCGAGAATTAATCTTCCTTGTACCCCGATATTTTTAAATAAGTATTTTGTAAACATTTCAAACCCAAAGGTGTTAAAGAACTGAATCAATGGATTTTCATTCTTGTTGTACATTACAAATTCACTTGCTATTTTGCTATAAATCTCATCTTCACTCATGTTGCTATTTGTTTTTAAATGATTATAATATGCATATCTTGCAGAAGCATCTCCTAACTGAGTCATATCAAGAAGGAATCTAAAAAACTTTGTATCTGTATGAACATATACTGTTTTTACAATATCTCTCATAGCTGAATCCTCTGGTATTCCAAGTCTTGATGCTACCTTGTTTAATTTATCAAGTACCAAGTTTTTATCCTTCATATCTCTCACTGACTCATCGTCAACCATTGATGATATCAAACCTCTATTGTGAAGCTCGTACAGTGGGTTATTAAGCAATCTTTCCTTGATATGATTAATACGTCTGTTTAATCTATTGCTATTGTCTGACCCTCTTAAAACCTTTAATTTAGCTATCTCCCTTAAATCATTTTTTAAATCTTGCCAAAGTCTTGCTGCTGTAAAGAAATCTTTTGATGATTGAATAGGATTCAGTCCTTTTGCAACTAAATGAAAAAAGTTACTTAAGAAGTTTGAACCAACAACAAAAATATCTTTTATAACAAGTGTTGGCTTCAATATTTTTATAAAGTCTTCAAGATGATCCATTAGAAACAATGCACCTTTATATGCAGCTGGATTTTTAATTTTAAGCTTTTCTATAAACTCTCTTGTTCTTATATTTTGGTACCCAATAAAGTCATTAAGAATATTCGCTCTGACATAAATATCTTCAATGCCTTTTTTCTTTAACATATCCTTTGTGTAAGTTGGGAGCTTTTTCCATTCTTTTGAACCTAGAGATATATTATAAAATGCTTTCTTTTCAACATCAGTTGCTCTTTTATATTCTTCATTTGCTTCTTCAATAGCCATCATATTGTATTTTGCTCCAGCTTCAATCTCTTCCATATTTGAAAGATTTCCAACAAGTACATCAACAATATTATTGCTTTTTCTCAATGATGTGACCCTTATTGAGTTTGGTACTGAAATAACTCTCTCTAGGTTGTTGTAGTTAAACTCTCTTTTCACGCTATGAGAGTCAAGTCTATATGCATAAGTTTCTTTATCTGGAAGTTCCCTTGTATAGAAATCAGTATAAACACTTTCTTCACGTTTGCTTTCTGCATGAGTACCAATATCTGTTTTTGTATCAGCAATTTCTATGATTCCTTTAGTATAGGCTTTTTTATGTGTACCAATATATGCAAAAACAGAATCATCTTCTATTGAATAAATTTCTTTATATCCACTTCTTCTTAACCACTTCTTCTTTTTCTCATCATTTGTACTAACAACATCTGAATCAATATCATATTCAGCATGTTCGATTCCCTTAACGTAATATGTGGCATCATATTTTGATGCTATCTCTAATTGATGCTCAACTTGTCTTCCGTGTTCTTTCAAAACATTTTCTATTGCTTCTTTGTCTCTAGTTAACAACTCTGTTTTGTTCCACGATTCAACTTCTTTCAGCGCATACAATGTAACAAGTTCATCTATAACTGATGTATCTAAGTTTGGTACTGAAATTAGCTCAGGGTGCTGTTGAAAGTCTTCTTTCGTCATAAATTTACCAATCGAAATCAATGTTGGATTGAACATTTGATTTTTTAAATAAATCTTTTTATGAATCATATATTTAGCAAGACCCTTAGACTGCTGAATCACAGCATTAATGAACTTATCATGTTCTTGGTACTCAACTGAATCGTATAAAATCTCTTCAAGAATATCTATTCTATTGTTTATCTTATTCTTGTTAGACACAAGCTCAACAACTTTGTCATAGCTCATTGAATCAAGAAGCACATTGAGATCCGTATCAATTAGTAATTCTTTTAGAGTACCAAACTCATCTTCTTTATAACTCTTCAGCATATCCTTCAGAACAACTCTTAATGCTTCTTTTTCTGCATTTCTCTCAACATCATTGACTTGCTTGATGTAATTAAATAGTTTATAGAACTTTCTATATTTTTCAGGCTCTACAGAGTCAACTGTTGAGTGGTACAAATCCATAACAAACTTGATAAGACTCGCTGACCTATTGTCTTTGTATTTCACATAGGCTGTAGCTAATGCAGTATTCCCATCTAATCCATTTAATACTCTGTTTTTAAAATCATTGTGCCCAACTGAAATAATCTTTTTTAACCAACCAGAAGATGAGCTATTTAGGTATGTCATTAAATCAGCGTATTTTGATTTATTATATGAATTGTTTTGTATTGCAGTTTGAATCTCAACAGCTTTGTTGTATGTACCAAGTAAAACATCTTTGTAATTCTTTCTTTGTCTGTAGTTATTGTAGATTCTGTTTATCATAGCAATAACTTTATTTAAGACCTTATAGAAAAGTTTTACTATTTTTAGTTTTGCCTCAGAGGTATCTATTTTTCCAAACAATTGAGAATCAACATTTCCATCTAAATTTACAATAAAGCTATTTAGTTTTGGATTTGTCATTGCATATATAAAAAACTCTTCTGTTTTGTTAACAGCTTTGCTATCTACGGAAAATAAATACTCATATAATCTTTCACTTGCCTCTAGTGTTGTTTTGGTACTGTCTGATGCAAATATATGTTTTCTATTTTCATCTTTTAGAAGTTCCTTGTATACAGCATCTTTTAGTTTCGCAACATCATGTAGAAGCTTCTTGTCTTTTTTAAAGGCTTCTCTTAATCCCTCATGCATCATTTCGTGAGCTATAAGTTCTTTTGTTGACTGAATCATTGTTGATGCTGTTGAATTAAAGATACCTATATGTCCACCACCTTTAGAGTACCCAAAAGCTTGCTTGCTTGTTTCACCAACATCTACTTTTATCTTTCCGTATTTAGCAATAACACTATTGATCATATCTTGAATAATTTTATCCAATGAATGAGTACCAAGATTTACATCACCATAAATACTAGATAGACTCTCTCCCTTGAAGAGAGAGTCAAAGAACTTTAAAGATTCATCCTTTGAGCTTAAAGTTGTTTGTTGATTGGTACTGCCTTCATCATACAATGAAAATTGAGTATACACATCTTCTGCAGTCTTGTTGTCTGATTTACTATCACCATCAGTTCCAGTTGGTTGACCATCACTAAACATTTCCTCGTTTATTATCTTTTCTCTTGTTAGGTCATTTTCTTTATTAAGCAAATTGTGCACAATCTTCTTGTAAAGTTCTTCTGAAAACATCTTATTGTCTTTATTGCTAGACTCTGATTCTATCAATTTAATAGTTTCTTCATCTAACG
>Ga0256837_1000114_pt1 | contig 73510 bp, 85 predicted proteins | sample 4562384metaG_FD_185976 | JGI IMG/M metagenome (GOLD analysis project Ga0256837, IMG submission 185976) | Hydrothermal vent microbial communities from Guaymas Basin, Mexico - 4561-384 | ecosystem: Environmental > Aquatic > Marine > Hydrothermal vents | place: Mexico: Guaymas Basin | collected... | reverse complement strand
TCGTCTTTAGCGGTTGGGCTGAAAGCTATAAGGCTTTAGCCTTGATTTTGTATATATTTCCTAATTGTTTCAGGACTAGCCTCTCCAACTGAACATACGAAATAACCATCAGTCCAAAAGGTTTTTTCTTTCCAAAAATGTTTTTGTAAAAACTCTTGATGTAGTTTCCAAATTCTTTTGGTTGAAATTGATTTGATACGATTAACAATAGCAGATATAGAAATTCTAGGAATATATTGTATCATCAAATGAATATGGTCAATATCGGTTTCCATCTCTACAATATCAAAGTCGCTATTAACCTCAACATCTCTTATAATATTTTTGATATTATCTTCTATCCCTTGCACAAGCAACTTTTTCCTATATTTGCATACTAATATCAAATGCACTTTCAAGTTGTGTTTAGCCCTATTTGTAGTTTGATAACCATGTAGCTTTCTAATCTAAAACAATATATAATTATGATATAATTCATATTAGATAAATACAAAAGGTATAGTAATGAACAATACAAAAAGATACTTTAAAGTTGACGGAGTTCAATATTCTATAACAGAATTATCAAAAAAGTATAATATTTCAAGAAACACATTAAACTCAAGAATACGAAATAATCCAAATGTTCCCATTAAAGAATTAATAGATGATAAAAACCTCAAAAGAAAAAGAATTAAGAAAGGAGATGAATTTAACCATTTGTTAGCCACAGGTATGACAAAACCTATAAAAAATCAGTCTGCTGTATTGTATGAATTTATTTGCGATTGTGGAAACACTGTATTTTATAAAGGGCAACTTGTAAAAAATAATAGTGTTATTTGTTGTGGAGAAGAAAATTGTAAATACAGAAGATATACAAAACATAGTAAATCTTCATCAAAAGTTTATAATGCTTGGCAAAACATCAAAGATAGGTGTTATAATAAAAATAACCCTTCATTTTCTTATTATGGAGGTATTGGTATTCAAATGGATGAAGAATTTAAAAATAATTTTTTAACTTTTTACAATGAAATTGGTGATGCCCCTACGAAAGACCATTCCATTGATAGAATTGACAATACTAAAGGATATATAAAAGGCAACATAAGATGGGCTACTAAAAAAGAACAAAGAACTAATCAAAGAAGAGTTAATGAACTTACCTTGAAAATACAATATTTGGAACAAATTTTAAAAAACCATAATATTTCATTTTAATGGTGTAAAAGGTATGGTGCAAAACCATAAATTAGCCAAATCAATAGCAGATGTAGCTTGGAGTGAATTTATGCGACAATTAGAGTATAAAGCTAGTTGGAGAGGCAAAACTATCATAAAAATAGATAAATGGTTTCCATCATCTCAAATATACTCTTATTGTGGTGCAAGTACAGGTAAAAAACCACTTAGTATTAGAAAGTTTGACTGTCCTCATTGTAAAAAGAAGAATATTGATAGAGATATAAATGCAGCAGTCAACATAAGAAACTATGGCTTAGGCCAAGTTGATAATAGAAATACGGTAGGAACTATCGGAATATAAGCTTGTGGAGTGTCATAGAGTTTCTAGCAAGTGCTAGAAATCACGGCATTATGAAGCAAGAAGCCAAATCGTCTAAACTTGTTTAGCGGTTGGGTAGTTCACTTATCTCAATCGTACTACCTCCAACAGTTAGTCTTTTTATAATCATTTTTTATTTTTATGAGAGTATATCTCTAAAGTGTCTTCAATAATCTTTCTAGCAAACTCTCTTCTTTTTTCAAATTTGTCTTTTTTTATAATACTGTTTTTAACAGAACTTTTTACAGCACTATATGAAAGCCATAAAAACCAAGATATAATTAAGTTTTTATTTAAAGTTTCAGAAGGACTATATAATATAATTATAAAAAACATAATAACAAAAACACTAAAAGACATTAAATTAATTTGTTTTAATTTTTTTTCTGTTTCAGATTCATATTTTTCTTCTTCAAGATCAACATCAAGCTCTATTTCAATAACATTATCCTTATTTTTCTTTAATTGCTCCTTTTCTTTATGAATGCTAAACATCAAAATGATATTAGTAATAGATAAAATAGAAACAATAGCAAGAAGATATGGGTCAAATATATTATTAAGAAACTGATAAGATGCATAGCCCAATAAAATAATTGTAATAAATAAAGATAGAGTAATAAAAATAATTTTATTTTTAAAATTACCAATCTCAGGTTTAAGTATAGTATATTTCATATTTTTCCTTTTTAATTATTTTATAATATATATTATAAAAAGTCAAACAACAAGGCTTTACTTTTACCAAAATTTAGAATATAATTTTAAAAAAAAAGGAAAAGCATGAAAAAATATATTTTATTTAGTTTATTATCATCACTTTTAGGGGCGGCATCATTACCATTAACAATTTCAAATGGTTGGTTTTTAGATGGAAATAGAATTATGGAAAAGTTCCCAATTGAAAATCCAAATTTAGTTAGTAAAGAGAATGGGGGAAATTTATCTGTAGAAGAAGCATATTCAGATGGCGTTGGAGTTGTTTTAATAGGTCTAAGAATTAACAATAGTCCATTTAATAAATTAGCAACAAAATATGGGTCTGTTGCCTCTCAAAAAAATTTATCATTAACAGAATATGTAAGGAACAACATTTCAGATAAAAATATGTTAACATTAGCAAATAAAGTTGATAAAAACTTTGTTTCAGGGGCACCATGTTCTGATGGAGCATCTTGTTATGCAATCGGCACACTGAATGTGACTCATACGACACACGGTCCATTAAAACTTATTAATGGTTTTTATCAAGATCAGTCTGGTAATGTTTTACTGAAAATAAATAAATGGGTATCAAATGTAAATACTGCAAATTTAGTGTATAGTCCTGTTATTAATGGTTATTATTATAAAGTAGATGCTAAAACAAATTGGTGGAGTGGTGGTTCAGAATGTATTAGAAGAGGAATGAAATTTGTGACAAAAAATGAAGGAAGAGGTATCCCACGATCATTTGTAAGAGGGTGGATTAACACAAGAATTAATGGTACATCTGTTTATATGTGGTCAGCAACATATGGTTTTTATAGTGCAAATGATCGTGGACTACAATCAGCCATTTGTATTGTAAAATAATCTAGAGTTTTATACTCTAGCAGGAGAAGTCATAAGGGCTGCTTTTGTAGCCTAACTTCGTTGATAGCTTAATCCATCCAACTATCGCATAGGGATTTTGGAATTCCCTTGCTTTAGCTATGGGGGAGTATATAATTTTCTACAAGAGAATTTGATTTTGAAAAATTTTTTTCTAAACAATCTTTTAAGCCAGTACAAACTTTATCAACATCATCAAATAAATTAATTTTAAATTTAGCACGCCACAAAGAGATGGATTCTGTTCATTATATGAAGTATATAATGAGAGTAAGACCAACTTTTTTCACAAATGTAAGAACTCAAGATTATCGTACATTTAAAAAATTATTTGATTTCATTAGAGAAAACAATGTTCATTATTTTGCTGTAAAAAATTTAGATTATGCAGCAAGATTAAGTTCTATGTACGATAAATTATCTAAAGAGTATGATCCTATTATCGTTAGTGGATTGTTTAGATATACATATTCTGAAGATTCTCCATCAAAAATTGAAAAGACATTTAGAAAAGAAATTGCAGAGATGGAAAAAGATGTTAATGAAAAATTAGATCTTTTTAAATCATATACAAATGATTCTGTATCAATTGAAGTAATTCGTAGTAAATACGATCTTGTGAAGATTGAGAAAGAAACTAAAAGCTTTTTAGCTACAAATATGTGGAAAATTAAGGAAGGAGAAAAAGTTGTTTTAAAACTCATCATCAATGAAAAAATTGTAGTATGTGTTGTCAATTTGACAAAAAACAACACCTACAGCATTGATTCTTTTATATTTAAAGAAGAAAACAAAAACAACTCTTTAAAATCATCAGATGATGATATCATTCCTGGAGAAAGTGTTTTAAGTCCGATGTCTATAGATGACTTTGTTTTGATGATGGAAAATGTTACATCATTAAAATATGAAGAAAAAGATACTTGGCCAGAAAATAATCGTCCAAGAATGACTGAAGAAGAGGTGGATGAATTACCATTTTAGGTGTTAGAGCTTCTTGCTCTAACCCTATTTTTCTTAAGAAGAATATAATTTTGATAATTCAGACTTTATTTTATGAATAAACATATTTCTATTAACACTTTCAGGAAGCTTTTTTGTAGCCTTCAATATTTCCCGTAATTTTCGAATCAAATCCTGTTTTGATGTTTTAAAAAATAGTACATCATTAAATTCTCTTTTTAACTCACTTAGCATATTTATCCTTTCAACCAATTTTGAAACTCACATTCATTAATATCAACATAACTCTCTAAGTTAGCAAAAACTCTATAATCTTCCAAAATATTGATTTTAGAAGGATCAATTAAAGCATGGGCTTCAGAAAGTTTTTTCTTTAATAATTTATCTTTAGGATTTTTAAATAAAGAAATAGCAATCTCTGATTGAAGTTTTAAACCCTTTAATGTGTTAACAGGCATTTATATAACCTCCTGTGCACTTTCATTGTTATCTAGAAAATCTTTCATTTTTTGCTCAAGTTCTAAAATACTCATATTCCCTGAAGTCTGATATTTGTATAAACAAACACCACCATCATTTATTGCTTCTACTTTTAATTTAGGAACATACTCTTTTGTTATTTCCATCTTAATCATAGGTTTTGGCATAGAATTTAAAATTTCAAATAATCTAGATTCTCTACTAATATTTCGATAAATCATATCTTTCTCCTTTTTTAATATTATAATATACAAATTAAATAAAGTCAAGCATTTTTATTAATTAATGCCTCATATTTTTTAATATTTAAATTTTTAAATCTTCCATGACAATAATCATGCCAATCATTTTTAATAAAATCTAATATTTTTTCATATTCAAAATCATCGTAATTACCTATTTCAATATTTGAGCACAAAGTTCTTGTAACTGCAAAAAAATCTCCTATTATTTCCTTATCTATATTATATTTATGGATATTATGAATACCATCTGAAATATAAAACATAACTGCATTTTGTTGGTCTATGATTTTTTCTTGTTTTTTATCTCGTACAATTTTGATTTTTGGTTTAGATAATTTTTTTGAAATAAAATATCCAAATATAAAAGAACCTACTATAATTAAAATATAATTCATATATTCTCCTGAATCTGAACTACCCAATCCATGAAGAAGATTAGGATTTCAGCTATTTAGTTATTAAAAAAGTAATTATACACTATTTTTTATCTTGACTTTATTAAATTTATATATTATAATATCATAAAGGAGAAAACTATGAAAATAGAATATATTTTTATAGCATTTATGTTTGGAGTAGGAGTTGGTGGAGCAGTAAGTGCTATCATATGGGATAATAAATGTAGCGAATATGAAAAAGAAATTACAAAAATAAACAAACATTTAGAAAAGGAGTATGCAAGATGGTAAGGGATTTGTTAGGAAGAAGAGTAAAAGATGGTTCGAGTTTATATGAGCAATCATATATGGAAAGATTTTATTTATATAATGATAAAATTTTTCAAATTGTAAGATTAAAAAGAAAGTTTTCTTTTAGTAAAAATAAATTTGAATTTGAAATAAGTTTTAGAAACGTACATGCTTCAAAAGTAAAAATCAAAAGAGTTGTTTTAAATGAAAAAAATTTCAATGAAAGAAAATTCTTTTTTACATATTCTAAAGCCTTGAGTTTTTTAAGACAAAAATGTATTAGTTGCCCGATAAAAGAAAAATGAAAAATTTCATACACTTCATTATGGCATCATCAGTTTTAATTCTGATAATTACAGCAGTTGCTGGATATTATATTTTTTCAAAAGAAAATATAATTGAGAGCTTAAATAATGCAGTATCATTAATAAATACAAATTATCCACCAGAAGATCAGATAAACATTGCTCCTGCGGATGCTTTTTTTATAGCGAGGATAGAAAGAAGATTTGATTGGTGGATGCATTATATTGCAGGGCTAACTTTTGGAGTCTCATTATTAATTTTCTTTATAAAATCAAAAAAAACACATTTTTTAAAAGTATTTACTATAATCAGTAGCATTGTGTTTTTAACTGGCATTATTATTCAATATAGATATTTAGGGTATGCAGATCATACATCTTTATTAAGATTAGCCCATAAGATATTTGCAGCTGCTGTAATATTTTTTATTTTCACTCATCTCGTTCAAAATTTTAGAAAACTAAAATACAAATAGATTTATAATATAGTTAGGACTATTTACATTTTTGTAATTAGTTACTATTATTTTAAGGAGCAAACAATGAGTAAAATTATGCAATTGGTACATGTTATCGTATCACCGGATGATAAGGCGTCAACAGTCAGTTCTTTCGTGGGAACTTCTAAAAATGGAATAAAAGCAGAGGAATTATTTCTTGAAGAGGTTGCAAAACTTGCTGATGAAAGTTTGACTATTGAAGAAAAAGAAATTCTTCTTGATAATGGATTTTATGAATACAATGGAAGTAGAGTTGAAATCCATTGGAATGATCTTGAAGTAGAAGAGGAATGTTAGTATGGATGAGATAGAATTAAAATATCAAATTCAGATAAGAGATCAGTTAATCTACTTTGCTGCTAATGACCATGAAAAGGAATATTGGGAAATGGAAAAGAAAAGACTGAAAGAAAAGTTAAAAGAGGTGAAATCATGCAACAATTAAAAAATGCAAAAGTGATTATGGATGATTGTTTGAAAATAGAAGGAAATGATGAGAAAAACACAACGCTGAAGTTGACATATAAATATGGTGTTGAGATAGTTAGAGTAAGGGATGGGGTTCCTTGGAGTGCTATGACTTTTGATGATGATGTTTTTTTAAAAGATTATGTAGAAATATCAGATCAAGATTTTAAAAAGCTAGCTGATGAGCAAATTCTTCAATCAATAGATGATGCAGAATTTTTGTTGTAAACATCCAATATGGATGAGCGTACGCCTATGGCGTCGCGCTATAAATGAAAGTAGAGTTGATATCAAAATAAATATTTTTACAAGGTATTACTATAAATTTTTAAAAAATTTTTTTTAAATAGGATTTATAATATAGTTAGAATTATTTTCAAGGAGAAAGAAATGCAAAAAATTTTAAATGCATTAAAGCTAGGATTGTTAGGTGTGATTGTTATCACAATCATTGTATTGGGAAAAGTGTCATTAACAGATATGACATGGATATTGCCTACAGTAGTAGGAATGGTTATTGGGGCATCTGCTTATTATTTTAAGCATAAAAAAGTAGATGATATGATGGGGGCTTTTGCAATTGCATCAGGAACTCTGTTTTGGAGTATATTTTTTATTTCAAACACATATTTTTTCACAGAGGATGAAATTATGGTTGCGGCAAAACCATCATCAGAAAAAATTAAATTGCATACAAAGCCAAAAGAAACAAGAGTTATCACTAAAAAGATGGCTCTAAGATTGGCAAAACAAACAATTGCCAAAAAAGTTGATGGCGTTAATATCTCTACGCAATTTAAACTTGATGGAGACAATGCATCAATTCAGATTGTTAATGGAGAATTAATTTGGGTCATCCCGCTCGATTATCAGGGAGTGGTGAAATATCTGAATCAGGAATTTATTCCTGGTTATGTTGAAGTCTCAGCCATAGACGGAGGCACAGTGGCAAAGCTTATTTCTGATAAAAAAATCAGATTAAGCAAAGCCGGCTTTTTTCAACACTCAATTGAAATGAGAGCGTGGAAGGAGGCAAATTATGGAGTTTATTCTTATCATTTTGAAATTGATGACAAAGGAACTCCGTTTTGGATTGTATCTGCTAAAAAAGCATTAAATGTCGGCGGCTGTGTAAGAGTTGTCGATTATGTGACTGTAATTAATGCAGAAACATTAGAATCCAAAAAGGTTTCACCAGAAAATGTCAAAAAAGAGTTTCCTTGGATTGACAAAATCATTGATGATTCTCAAGCAGAAAATATCATTGATGGTTATACTTCTCTAAAAGAAGGCTGGTGGAATCAAATCCCCGTCTTTGGGCCAAAAGAGAATATTTCTAAACCAACAAACTATAATGGTAAAGAATTATGGTTTGTACAAATAGATGGGCGAGGTTATTACATGAGTGGGTTGTCTTCTGTTACATCAGAAGACAATTCGTTGATTGGAATAGTTTTCCAAGACACGATTACCGGAGAGACATACATAAACGAAAACGTGTCAGGGATGGATGAATCAGCAGCAATTAAAGCTGTTGAAGGTGCTCTAGGAAACGATGCTGTAAAATGGAAGGTTGTTTTACCACAATTAGTACATTATAACAACAAGTGGTACTGGAGTACAACAGTGGTTTCATCATCTGGCTTTTTCCAGAAAGTAGGAGTTGTTGAAATAGACAATTCCAAAAACGTTTTCTTCGGAAAATCGGTGAAATTGGCTTTAGAAAAAGCTTCATATTTTACTAATGGTTATGAGAATGACTCAAAAGAACAAGAGATGATTTCTATACCAAAAGTAGAATTAATGAAGCTACAAGAACAACTGAGAGAAATGCAGGACACATTAAATGTCCTTCTCTCAGAGTAATGAAATACTATTTCTTTTGATGGTTTGCAAGAAAAATCTTGCAAACCTCTAAAATATATAGTATAATACTCTAAAAGGGTAACACATGTTAAATATAAAAGAAATAGACACAATTTTAAAAACAAATTTTGAAAATGATAACTGCAAAGAACCAAAAGATTTATACAACCCATCATCATTGAAAGATATACAAAAAGCAGCACAGAGAATTATTACAGCTGTGGAAAATAAAGAGAAAATCTTATTAATAGGTGATTATGATGCGGATGGAATTACAAGCACATCAATTATTGTTTTATTTTTCAGAAAATACTTCCCAAATGCTATCTTTGAGTGGGATATACCGGATAGATTTAAACATGGATACGGAGTTAGTCCTAAAATTCTAGAAGAACATCAAGATATTGATCTTGTATTTACAGTTGATAATGGAATAGCGGCTATAGAAGCAGCAGAGTATTGTAAAAAGCAAAATATTGACTTAATCATAACAGACCACCATTTATTAAAAGATGATGTTCCTGAAGCTTATGCGATTGTTAATCCACAACAAGAAGATTGTCATTTTCCATTTAAAGAGATCTGTGGGGCACAAGTTGCATGGTTTCTTATAAAAACAATAGCAAAAGAAGCCAATGTACCTTTAGGAAATAAAGAATTTATAGAGATTGTTGGGATTGCAATAGTATCTGATGTTATGCCGCTAGTTGATATGAATAGGGTTATGCTTCAAATTGCACTTAGAAGTATGAATTCATCTTCGTTAACTTTTTTCAAAAACATTAAAAATAAAATATATGGAGAAAATTTTGAGAGTGAGGATATAGCTTTTAAGATAGCACCAATGCTTAATGCTACTGGAAGAATTAAATCGGCAAAATTAGCTGTACAAGCAATAACAGAAGAAGACGATCTTAAATCAAAAGAGATGATAGAAATCTTAGAATCAATCAATGAAGAAAGAAAACATATTGAGAGAACTATTACAGAGGAAGCTGAAAACATGGTTAATCCAACAGATGATGTGATTGTTTTATATAATGACACATGGCATGAGGGAGTGATAGGGATTGTGGCCTCAAAAATAGTTGAAAGGTTTAAAAAACCGACAATTATATTGACGGATAATGAAGGCTTACTAAAAGGAAGTGGTAGATCTTTAGGGAATATTCATTTATTTGAACTTCTTAAAGAAGTTGATAAGTCTGGTGTAATTGAAAGATTTGGTGGGCATAAAGCAGCAGCAGGTGTTGGGATATTGCCAGAAAATTTGGATATGTTTAGAAATGAATTAAATAAAGTAATAAATGAAATGTATGATAGAACAGATTATTTTATTGCATCATCATCATTTGGTGTGTTAGATACAAGATATATAGGAGAAATATTATATTCTGTAATTGAACAATATAAGCCTTTCGGCGAGAGAAATCCAAAGCCGATATTTACAGGAACATTTACTGTAACAACAAAAACAATTATGAAAGATGTCCATATAAGACTACAAGTTATTGATGATTCTGGTTCCGTATTTAATGCTATAAAATTCAATGCTGAAAAAGATTTTTTTAATATAGGTGTTGGGGACAAAATCACATTTAATTATGAAATTTCAAAAAATGATTTTATGAATACGACAACATATCAGTTGATGATCAAAGAACTATTGGAAAATTAAATCAATAGTTCTTCCTACTTGTATAGTGCATCTAATATTTTGATGATTGTATTCATTTTTCAGTTGTATTAGATTTTGATCTATAAACTTAAATTCTACTTTTGATGAACATTGATAAGAAAAAGATTTTATCATATCATCAAAAAACAAATAGTTAATTTCATCTTTTTTTAATTTTATTCTATTTTTATCATAAACTATTTTTAAATTAGATATTTTTTCTGTATTAAAGGACCAATCTTTACGATGAAGAATATTGTTATAAACATATTCTAAATGAACATGATACTGAGAGTTATAAGAAAGTCTATGTTTTGGGAAAATAGCGAATTGATATTTTGTTAAATGTTTATTTGGATCATTACGATAATTAAAAACAACATCCCCGTCTTTATGTTTTATCAATTGAATTTCATTTGCACTATTATCATAAAGTTTGAAATTTTTGATTTTTATGCCTTTTGTATAAAAACCTTCATTAAAGCTAATACTGATAGGATATCCACTAATATGATAATCAGGAAGGGGGTCAGGTATCTCTTCAAAGAAAGCGACAGGAATATCAGCTTGTTCATCTCTAGGGTAAATGATGTATTTTGGGTTTTTTCTCATTACACGATATCTTGCTTTTTCATATTTATAATAATCAGCATTGCCATTTTCACATATAGCAATACCATAATTGAAATCTGGTTTTCTACAGAGATTTTTCATATAAGAGTTACCAAGATTATAAACATAAGCACCTTTATAATGGCCAAAACCCATTACATCTGTATCGAAAGATAAAAATCCGAATCTATGATAAATAGCAGACATTAATGATTTAACAGACTTTATGCCACCATCATCTATACTTGAATAAGAAAAATTTTCTAAAACATATTTATTGGGATAACCTTCATAAAGTGCACGATCACCAGGCGTTTTTCCAGTAAAATACTTTTTATTACTATCTTCGATATGAGAAATATGATGATTTTTAACAACATATTTTGCATGGTTTTTAGATGATGCATCAAGATTTAGATCCTCTTTCAAATATGTCATATCAAGATCATATCTTATATCATTTACAATTTCAAAAGGATCTACTTCTTGATAACCAAAAAGAAAAATTGGAATAAAAAATAAAAAATATTTCATAAAAAACCTTTAAATAAAAGCAATTATATCATATTAGTTAATAACTTGATTTTTATTTCATTATAAAGTATAATATAAAAAATGCCAAGGGAAATAATGATAAAATTTAAAAATATAATCAAAGAAATTCAAACTGATAAAGTTGCTGTTATAGAAAGTATTAATGGTATAAACAAAAAACCTTTGTATCAAATTTTCAAAGAAAACAATCAATATAAATTTGTTGAATTTGATTATATGGGGAGAAGAAAAGTATATAATTTTGACATATCAGCTATTACGAAAATAAGCAATATAGTTTATGTAAAAGAAAAAGATTTAAAAAAAGTTGGAATAGAAAGAAATGATATGTTTCCAATATTATATTCAAAAAAAGAATTAAAAGAATTTAGTTTAAAATATACAAAATACAATTTAAGATTCTTTAAAAAAAGAAAGCCAACAAATAATATTGGAGAACAAGAGATAAGATTAGCACTGAAAAAAAGAATGCAGAAAAAAAACAATTATTTAAAAGATGAATTTACAACAATGAGATTGAGAACAAGAGCAGATATGGTTTCTTTCAGTAATAAGAAAATCGATGTTTATGAAATAAAATCAGACAAAGATAGCTTTACAAGATTAGAAAAACAAATTCAAGAATATAGAGACTATGCGGATACAATAACAATAGTTATAGGAGAAAAGAAATTAAGTGCTTTCAACAAGAATCATGTTGAAAAATATCCGGATATTGGAATTTTAGTATATAAAGATGGGAAGTTAAAAGAAATCAGAAAACCAAAAGAATTAAAACCTAAAAAAATAATAAGTCTTTTGTGGAAAAAAGAATTATATCAAAAATTATTTGCAGGTTATATAGGGTTAAGTTCATATTCATCATCAAAACTAATGAATATCGCTGAACAAATTTTTAAAAAGGATGATCTAGACAGTATGGTTAGAAAAATATTAACAGCAAGATATACAAAAGAAAAAATTTATTTTGGAAGAAATGATAAAATTCAGGAAAAAATAAATGAAATAAGATTAAAAAAGAAAAATAATGTATAATAATACCAAAAAAAATGGAGAGTCAAGAATAATTGACAGAAAAAGATGAAGAGAATTGGATTAAAGACAACAAAAAATAGAAAAGAAATAATATCAAAATATCTGAAATCTCACATATTGGAAGAATTTGTTGATGGGAATAATTATGATTTTATTATAGTTGATTATATTTATATAGATTCTATTTATAAAAAAACAAATTCTCAGATAGTTGTTGTTGTGGAAAATGAAAATCAAAAAAAAGAAATATTAAAATTAAAATTATATGATATCATTTATGATGATGATTTCTTTGGTTTATCTATAAACAACCTTTTCTATCAAAAAATAAAACATTATAAAAATACAAAATTTGGATATTATAATCCAGAAGAGAACAATATTCATAATTTAAAAAAATTTAATATAGATGTTGAAGTAATAGATAATATAAATTCTATAAAAGATTCAATGATAGTTTTTGTAGATATAGATATAAAAGACAAATATAAAGTTTTAGAGAAGACTCAAAGCAATACAAATACAGGAATATTTTTTGTAGCAATAACAAAAGATGATGGATTTTTTAGAACTTTTGAATTCTATAGGTTTAATATTCAAAAAAAAATAAATTTAAACTATTGTCAAAATCATTTTTATATCGAATTAAACAATATAGTATCTATGTATTCAAATATTCAAGGTAAAAAGGAAGTTTTAAATCTATTATTAGAATACAAAGACGCTTTAGATAAGAGTGCTATTGTAAGCAAAACAGATGAAAAAGGAAAAATAATATATGTAAATGATCTTTTTTGTTCAATAAGTGGATATTCAAAAAAAGAATTAATAGGGAGTAATCATAATATAATTAGACATCCAGATATGAATGATAGTATTTTTAAAGAAATGTGGTCAACAATAAAATCTGGAAAAGAATGGTCTGGAGTTATAAAGAATAAACGAAAAGATGGAAGAAGTTATTATGTAAAAACAAATGTTATTCCTATTATAAATACGAATGGAAAAATTAAAGAATTTATTGCAATAAGAACAGATGTTAGTGAAAGAGAATTTTATAGAGAAATTTTAGAAGAAAAATTAGAGGCATCAAATAATGATCTTAAATATTTAGCACAGTATGAAAAAGCAATAAGTGAATTTATTGCAGTAATAAAAACAGATGAAAATAATGTAATAACATATGTAAATGATAATTTTTGCAATATAAGTGGATATAAAAAAGAAGAGTTGATAGGAGAAAGCTGTAAAATATTAAGAGGAAATGAACATATAAAAAATGGAGATTGTGATCTTATTTTGGATAAATTAAAGAAAAAAGAGAATATTGATATAGTTTTTGAAAATAAAACAAAAGATGGTAAGAGATATTTTATGGATACAAAAATATTTCCATTTACAATTACAAAAAAACATGATGAAAATCTACACCTAATGCATGATGTAACAATATTAAAAGATGCGAGCTTAGTGCTAGAAGAGACGCAAAAAGATATAATATATAAATTAGGAGAAATAGGTGAATTAAGGTCAAAAGAAACAGCAAATCATGTAAGACGAGTAGCACATTACTCAAAAGAACTTGGGAGATTATATGGATTAACAAGCAATATATGTAATTTATTGTTTTTAATAGCACCGATTCATGATATAGGAAAAGTAGGAATTCCAGATAAAGTATTAAATAAAAATGGGAAACTAAGTGATGATGAGAGATTTATTATGCAAAAACACCCAAATATTGGATATGAATTATTAAAAGATTCAAAGCAGCCAATATTAAAAGCAGGAGCTATTGTTGCTCATCAACATCATGAAAAATGGGATGGAACAGGGTATCCACGGGGTCTTTCAGGAGAAGATATTCATATTTACGGAAGAATTGTAGCGATAGCAGATGTGTATGATGCATTAAGTTGTGAAAGAATTTATAAAAAAGCCTGGGAAGAAGAAAGGATTGTGGAATTATTTAAAAATGAAAAAGGAAGGCATTTTGATCCTAAATTAATAGATTTATTTTTGAATAATTTACATATTTTTAGAGAGATTAAAGAAAAATTTAAAGATTAGTTTATAATTATAGTAAGGAAAAAAGATGATATATACTTCATATTTTGCAAATAAAAAAATTCCATCATCATTTAAAAAAGTTTCAATAGCTAGAATTACACCGGAATGGGCGGATATTGATTTTGAGTATAAATCATTAGCTCCATCATCAGAACTTTTAATGAAATATAAAAATAATAAAATAAATGAAAAAAAATATGAAAAAATTTATAAAGAACAATTAAATAAACTAGATCCAATTAAAATTAAAAATGACTTAGAAGGTATGGTATTGTTATGTTATGAAGCAGGTGATGACTTCTGTCATAGACATATCCTGTCAGAATGGTTAAAAGAGAATAATATAGATTCTACTGAATTAGACACATCTAAATTTAAAATAAAAATTGTTGATACGTATTCTGAACAATTATGTAAAGAAAATAAAGGTATGATTTTTGTTTTTGGAGACAATTTAGAGAGTTATGGGAAAGGTGGTCAAGCGGTAATTAGAGATTGTGATAATGCATTTGGAATTCCAACCAAGCGAAAACCTTCAATGAATGAAGATGCTTTTTTTTCTGATCAAGATGATGAAGAAAAAATAGTATTAAAAAAATTAAGAGAATTATATAAAGAAATGTTAAAAGGTAAAATAATAGTGTTCCCAAAAAATGGTTTAGGGACTGGGTTAGCAAAGATGAATGAAAAATCTCCAAAAATATTTATGATGATGAATGATATTATAGAAAAACACTTTTTGAAACATTTGGTAAAAAAAGAAGAAAAAACACTCTTTTAAAAACTCCCTTTAAAGGGAATTTTTATTTTTTTAATATCAATGATATAGCTACTATAGGCGATATTAAAAATAAATAAAGCAGAATATACCACTTGTAGTCTTTTAATTTTTTATATCCAAAAATTAATATAAACAAAGAAAGAATAAAAGACAAAATAATATATCCTTCAAAAATAATTTCTAGCATGCATCCTCCAATCCCGGTCGATACCATGTGATTAATGTAATCGCATTTTGACCAGCTTTTTCAAAAACTATAGTTATTTCATCAACTATTGTTTTTCCATCTCTAAATTGAAAAACTTTTTTGTTTTTACCAATATTAGCAGATTTAGCTAAAGATGCAACTGCGCGAGCAATTTTTTCTTCATCATCGAGCATTAAATATTCTTTTGCACGATCGGATAGCTCAAGATTTAATCTAGGACCTTCGTTACGAAGTAAAAATCTCTCTTCAAAATGTTCAGTGATATTAACCACCCATTTTTGATGAGTCTTTGCAGACAACAGAGTTTTTGCCATGTTTTCTAATTTTTTTAAAAACATTTTTTTCTCCTTAAAAATTTAGATTTCAATGAAATCGTTATCTTTTATTATAAATCCATAATAAATTTATAATATAACTAGGACTATTTTACATAGTTACTATTATTTTAAGGAGATCAGAATGGTCGGCAATATAGAAATGCATGAATGGAACTCTATAAAAAAAGTTCCTTTATTAGATAAATTAGATGGAGCAATAGTTTCATCATCTTGGTCTAGAGATGGAGGATGGAAATTACCACTTCCAAATTTCATGCATGAAATTAAAGTTTCAACATTGACAAAAGAAACTTTTGATAATTTAGAAGTGCCAGAACGCACAAAAAGATCCATTAAAAATTTAATGGTCTATACTAAATGTCAAAAGATCAGATACATTAATGAATGTTGTACTGATAATTTTAAAAAACTTGTAAATGATGTTTCTGCAAAAAATTTCAAAACGATTCTAAGAAGAATTAAAAAATTTGAAAAATTAGCAGAAGAGATACCAAATAAACATCAATCAAGGTTAACTCAATTGAGAAACTCAATAAGATTTGGTATAGGAGGTGGAGAATTTCCTTTATTATTAAGCGAAGGCGATATGATTGCTGCTATTAATGAAGTGAAAAAGGTTATTGCAGAGATAGATTTTGAATTATTTCAAAATATTTCTGATGATGTGTATAGAAATATATCGAACTTGAACTTCTTGCAAGAAGATGTTCAAAGAAAAAAATCTTTAGACTGGTAGGAGGAAAAAATGAGGGTACTAGATCTCGAAGAAGGATTAAGCATTTTTAAAGATGCTTATTCTGATGTTGTGAAGTCAGCATATGTTGATGACTATAATGGTGAAAGTGCATCAATTGTAATCACTTTTTATGAAGATGCAAACTTAAAAAGTTTAAATCCGACAATAAAAAGATTCTTTAGATATTTTATAGGAGAAATAGTGTTTCCCAATGAATTTGGTTCTAGAGAAGACAATATGTATATGTTTGACTCTTATTATTTATATAAAGAAGCAAATTATGAATACTTGGATGCATTAAAAAGCGGCAACGAAATGTCTTTTATAAAACAAAAAAGGAAAGAAGATGCGAATAAAAAAAGAGGGTAATGAATTTTACGAAATCAAAGCCAATTACCAAATTTGCGGGATGAATTGGTTCACAAATAAAGAGGAATCAAGAGGTATTTATATTAGTTTTGGAGTGGTTGAAGTAGGTGAACATTTTGTTAGAAGTGTTCCATTTGCTTCAAATTCTTTTAAGATTCTATATAAAGAATTAAAAAGAAAATCTGCAAAACAAATAAAAGAGGCTGAAGATTTTATTGAGAGAAATCAAGATGAAATCTTAAATATGTATAAAGCAAATGATAAAGCTGGTTTAATCGACTTTATCTACAGAAAAGGTGATTAAAATGAAATTCATAGTCGAGATAGGTGATAATGTTGAATCAAATTTAGATATGATTCAATCATTAAATGGTGTTTCAAAAGTAGTGCCTATTGATGATGAATTAAAAATAGGAACAGTAGTAGCTACTACTGTAGCTGTTGGAAGAAACGATAAAATGGCTGTTGTTGGAAAGATAACTGAAATTCTTGAAGCTAATAGATTTATAGTTCAAAGAATTACGCACACTGGAAGAAAAAGCAACCTGACTAGAAACATGTATGACATCGTACCTTTAAAAGATTTTATTGATCTAAAAATAAGAAATTAAGAGGAGGCGTTATGCTAAATGAAAAAGAGTTGTTTGGAAAATGGATTGAACTAGGAAAACCAGAAGTATGGATAAAGGATAAAGGTGATTTTTACTGGAATCGAAGAAAATATCCACAATGGGGTAAGCCTGGATTAAAAATTGTTTTAGATGGAGAACATGCTGAAGCTCAAAAAAAGCATTTAGATAATCCAAATAAAATCATGCAATTTTTTAACAAGATTGATAATGAATGGCAGGATATAACTGGAACAATCACATGGTCAACAGGAGTTAGATATCGAATTAAAAAAGAATGGTTTGAAAGAAAAGATATGGTAGAAAAACCAATTCTTTGTAAACCAAGAAACAATGAAAAAGAAAATATAGATATTTTTTCTATGTATGAAAAAAATTCGTGCGAACCATTTATTGGGAAGAGAACTTCTCACAAGATTGCTAGACCTGTTGAAAAAAAAGATCTTTATCAAGAAAAACCATTTGTTTATTGGGCTGAAGATGAAGATGCAGTAGGAAAACCAATATGGGTAAGAGATCATATATCTCTACCATGGAACATTAAACTTTTTAAAGGTTTAGAGTTGTCTAGTAATAGACCATTTAAGACTACAGATGATGGTAATTATAAATATGCCAAACCTGTAAAAAAAGATGAAATTTTAAAAGGAGAATGAGATGGCGGGACTAATAACAGTATTTAAAGATACAGGTAGATCATTTTTTAACGACGAAGAGATACCAGAAGAAATTGTGGACAATCATCCAAATGTAAACATGGTAAAAATAAATGAAAATGACATTTGTGAATATTACCAAGTGGATGATAAGGTCTTTGAAGAAGATATGAAAAAATATCTTGAATCTCCCAAATAGGGAGATCAACCTCTATGTTTTACTAATTCTGCTCTATTATGAACAGCATCATCACTCATACAAGAACAATGACTAGAACATGCACTAAAAAATAACAACAAACTCAAAATAAAATATTTCACAACAAAATTCCTTTAATTCTTTAAAAGAAAAACCATTTCTTTTTTTCTTTTTTTGAATGATGTTTATTAATAAGTTTAATATAATAAGAAATATCTTTCAATCCAAGTTCAACATCTTTAATATTTTTATCATGATCTATGATACAAGTCATAGGAATACTTCTAATTTGATATTTTGAAGCTATTTTAGGATTGTGTTCAACATTACATTTAGAAACAATCACCTTTTTTTCTTTAGCATAATCATGTATAGCAGGTAGCATTTTTTTTAATACTTGACATGGCGAGCATGTCTCCGAATAAAAATCAATAAAAATAGCAGCATCTTGAGATATAACATCATCATAATTTTGATCTGTAAGATCAATAATATTATTTAAATATTTCATAATTTTCCTTAAATTTTATTATAAAGTTTACTTAAAAGATTATTAGCATTACCATAATCAACTAATCTATTATAAAGAGCAATAGAATCATCAAAAGATAAAGTTGCTTTAGAATAATCTAATGAATTAAACATAAATCCCCATGTTTCTGGTTCTTCAAAAGGTTGAATACCAAAAATATTATAAACCATAAGAATTTTAGGATTATAAGTTCCAGAAAGTAGATGTTTCACAAACCCATCCATCATAAATTTTTTAAGTTGCTCTTTTGTAGCATCACTTTCTTTTGAAAAATTAAGATTTATGATAGCATTTCTAAAAACTTGAATTGGAGATTTACCAGCATTTTGAGCAACTGTAGATAAAGATTTCAAATGTTCTTCTTTATTGATCTTTAATGGAATTGTTATTTTAAAATTTAACAATAACATTTTATCTGCTTTAATATCATTATGTAAAGAATCTAAATAATAGATAAAATTATCATAATAAGATGTATCTAAAATAACATTACCAGCATTTTTTTGTACAGAATAAATTTCATTCATTTTCTCTACATTAAAATTATTTATACCTTTAAAATAAGGAAGATGTGGTTTTTTGCCTTTTGACAAAAGAGTTAAAATAGTTCTTTTTATATGAGGCAATAAAATATCTATATGGTTGAAAGAGATCATATTGGATGTTTGTAAACTATAAAAGTCATATTGTTTATTGTAAATTAATTCAACTGGAATTTGATAGTTTGAAATAGAATGATAATAAATTCCTGAACTAACATATCCAAATTTCCCATCAGTATATCCTAAAGAAATAGTTTTAGCAGTTGCATTATATCGATCTTTATCAAAAGAATAAGCACTTCTTAAAACACTTTTAGAATGCATTCCATACCTATTAGCTAATAATTTAAAAGCAATAGATTCTGCAACTTTTTTTCTTAATTGATTTGTACTTAAATTTGGTTCAGATTGTCTATAATGAGATTCAAGTGATTTGAATAATGGTTGAATTTCTTCTGGTGAATTTAATAGAATCGATGAAGCAATTTCTTTCACTTTGTTTTTTTTGATTGATGATGTTTGTTTATTGACAACAAAATCATGCAATGAACCGTAATTTTTATTTCCAGAAAAATGTGACAATGTAGCTATTTTGCCATTATCTAAAAGAACAGTCATAATGTTTGAATCAGTCACAGGTCTTTTATGCTTTTTATATTCAGAGTCTGTATACCACAAAACTTTATAAACAACAGCTGGAATAATCATAGTTTCTCCTTTTAATTAAAATATTATATATTAAAAAAAGAAAAAAGTCAATAGATTGACTTATTTTTAAATATATATTATAATATTTAAAAAGAAAGGTGTTAAAATGAAAACTTTATTGGATATAGATTATACAAAACCGGAGGATGTTTTACTCCAAGAAGTAATGTATGTATTAGATATGGAAAAAGCTGTAGAAGATTCAGTTGGAATAAAGCCAAAAACAGAAGAGGCAGCAAAAATTGCACACGAGAATAAAAAATATCAGGTTGAAAAATTATTAAAAGATTTTAAATGAAATTTATAGTATTCAGAACAAAGAACAATCAGTTTGCAGTAAATGCAAATGATATAGAGATGATTGTACCTAAAAAAAATATCTTAGTAAGAAAATACGAAGTAAGTAAAAATTCTTATGGATTCATCATCAATCCAGATTATATTCTTGTAGCGGATATTGATAAAATTTTATCAAATATAAAAAATGAGGCTCCAGGAGATGGAGTAGTTTTAAAATGCAATAGAAAACTCGTAATTTTAACTGAAGCTATATTAGGTGTGATAGATACAGAAGAGATTACGAAAAAAGAAAGATTTTTTACTGGATATATAAAAATGAATGAGATATTGTATCCGGTCTTAAATCCATATGAAATAGAAAAGGAAATATAATGGGGATTGCTGAAATAATTATAATATTAAGTATTCTTTTAATAGTTTTTGTTGGATATAAATTTACAAAAATAAATGCTTCAAAGGATGGTTCTGATGAATCTATGCAAGAACAAATAAATAGCATCAAAAAAGATCTTGAATTAGTATTTGAACATCTTTCATATCAAATAGAAAAAGAAAAAACAATAAAAAAAGATGAGATTCCTGAAACTAAAATTGAAGAGGAAGAAGGTTTACATGATGTAGTTAAAAAAGTTCATTCGATGATAGGAATGGGAGAACTGAAACAAGAAATAAAAGATTTTGCTGATTTATTGTCTGTAAATAAAATAAGAGAAAAATTTGGAAAGAAACCAATAAAACAATCATTACATTCAATATTTCTTGGAGGCCCGGGTACAGGAAAAACAACTATTGCAAGATTATTAGGGAGAATTTATAAAGCTGCAGGCATATTACCATCATCAAAAGTTGTAGAAGTTTCGAGGGTAGATCTTGTTGGAAAACATATTGGAGAAACAGCAATAAAAACAAATTCAGTAATAGATAAAGCAATGGGAGGAATTTTATTTATAGATGAAGCTCATTCACTATATACAGATTCACCATCAGATTTTGGAGCAGAGGCTATATCTACAATAGTAAAGAGAATGGAAGATGATAGAGGAAAATTCGCAATTATTATTGCAGGATATGAGGATGATATAGAAGAAATGCTCAAATCAAATCAAGGTTTAAAAAGTAGATTTACTCATAAATTTCATTTTACATCCTATAATGCAGATGAATTAATGGAAATTTTTGAATCATTTTTTGAGGACCAGGGGTTTTATCTAGATGATGATGCGAAAAAAGAACTAAAAGAGTTAATGCAAGAAGAGATTAATAAAGAAAATAATAGTTTTGGAAATGGGAGATTTGCAAGACAAGTATTTGATAAAGCTATTAGAAATCAGTCAAAAAGGATAAAGAAAAAAATAGATCAAAGTATAGAAATTGAAATTGATGATCTAGAAAAAATATCAAAAGAAGATATAATATCTTGTAAAAATTTTGTAAAGGATAAAGTGTGCAAATAAATATAGCAAATATAAGAGAAGGATATGTTGTATATGCAGTATATACAACAGTACATTTACTTCATAAGAGACGAGGTAGAAATACAAACAGATTGAATGAATTATCATATGATGATATAGCGACAGTTCTTGTATTTGCATTAAAAAATGGATTAAATAAAATGCAGGATGGGAAAATAAAAATAATTTTTGGTGATAATGAGAAATATGCTGCAATACTAATTGCTAAAGAAAAAAGACAGATAACAGTTGTTTCTGTGATTGCAGAAAAACAAATTATGTATGTAAAGAAAGATTTTTATATGCATGTACATAGATCTATAATTATAGATGATTTTAGAGTAAAAGAAGAAACAGCTATATTGAAAGAACAACATCCAAAAATATTTACCGGAATAAGAAAAGTGTCTGAAATATTTCTAGGAACCATAATTGATGAGCAAAGAACATTATTAGAACAAAAATTAAAAGTTTTTATGCTTATTTCAATGGATGAAAAAGGAAATAATGTTGCAAGAGAAACTATAGAAAAAGATGAAGTTTTTGAAATATTAAAAAAAGCTTTCAAAAAAAACAATCCTGAAAAAAAATTTAAAAATATTTTAATTAAAAAGAATGAAAAATATGCGATTATTCATGTTTTATCACCAAAGGCCAATGACCCTGCAACAGACAGAGAAAATAAAGTGATGATGATTAGATATTTCTTTTTAGACAAAAGACCAAAAGCTATTATTAATGATAAAGCAGATTTTATAGATTTAACAAACGAATCTTGACTTTTTAATTTTTATATAGTATAATATTATAAATCTGCAAGGAGTAAATTATGACAGACAATAAGAAAAAAGCATTAGACAGTGCTATGAAAAGTATAGATAAAGCATTCGGGAAAGGTGCACTGATGAGACTTGGGGATAAAGACATTATTCCTATTCAAGCTATTAGTACAGGTTCTATTGGTCTTGATATTGCACTAGGCATTGGTGGAGTTCCACAAGGAAGAGTTATTGAAATTTATGGACCAGAATCATCTGGGAAAACAACTTTATCATTACAGATAACTGCAGAATGCCAAAAACAAGGTGGAGTTTGTGCTTTTATTGATGCAGAACATGCATTGGATGTTGTGTATGCGAAGAATTTAGGTGTTGATGTCGACAACCTTTTAGTATCACAACCAGATTATGGAGAGCAGGCATTAGACATTGTTGAAACAATTGCAAGAAGTGGGGCTGTTGATCTAATAGTAGTAGATTCAGTTGCAGCATTAACACCGAAATCAGAAATTGAAGGTGAAATGGGTGATCAAAATGTTGGTGTTCAAGCAAGATTGATGTCAAAAGCATTAAGAAAACTTACAGGTGTTTTAAATAAAATGAACTGTACTGTTATTTTTATTAATCAAATTCGAATGAAAATTGGGATGATGGGATATGGTTCGCCGGAAACAACAACAGGTGGTAATGCATTAAAATTTTATGCATCAGTAAGAATCGATGTTAGAAGAATTGCAACACTAAAACAGGGTGAAAATCAGGTTGGAAACAGAACAAAAGCAAAAGTCATTAAAAATAAAGTTGCTCCACCATTTAAACAAGCGGAGTTTGATATCATGTTTGGAACAGGAGTGTCAAAAGTTGGTGAGATTATTGATTATGGAGTGAAATTGGATATAATTAATAAATCAGGAGCATGGTTTTCATATGGTGAGATTAAACTTGGACAAGGAAGAGAGTCTGTTCGTGAAAAACTAACAGAAAATATTGCTTTACAAAAAGAGCTTGAAGAAAAAATCATGAGAACATTACAGGGTTCAGCGATTCAACAAATGGATCCGGCAAGTATTAATGAGGCAGATGTATAATGAAAAAAAATATTACAGAAGATGAAAACACAATTGAATTATTGGTAATTCCTGAAAATGTTCAGGGGCTACCGATGTTTATTTTTAATGCACAAGGTGGCGTAGGTATTGGATATAAAGAAAGTTTTATAGATCAAGAATCTGCAAAAGATATAGTTAAAAATTTCTATATAACTTTAGAAAGCCTTGGTTTTAATTTAAAGGCAAACAAAGGTATTGTAATGGGTGATGCAGCAGATATGATGCAAAACATCATCATTAAATTAACAGAAGCAGATGTTGATGGGCAATCTGCATATATCTTTGATATAAACAAATCGATGTTTGAAGAGGATGAAATTGAAACATATATTATTCCACTTATATCAGAAGCTATGAAAAAAAGAAAAACAACATAATAGAGGTTTAGTATGAAAATAAATTTAGGCTTTTTAGAATGGGATGGGACTGAATTCAATTGGGATTTAAAGGAATCATCAAATTTCCATGGAATAATTACAGGTCCATCAGGTTCTGGGAAAACTTACACACTTTCAAAAATCATAACAAAACTAGCGCAAGTACCAACAATAGAAAGAGTATATGTCTTTGATGTGCATGGCGATATATCTGAAAACGTTCCAAGTGATTTATATTCTAAGGTAGATTTTTCAGAAGCTTCTGGCAATGGAATAAATTTACTTGAAATATCTCCAAACAAAGAATATGGAGGACCAAGAAAAAAAATAATGGATGTTGTAAAAACAATAAACAGAACTAGTTCTGGTTCATTGGGATCTAGACAAGTAGCTTCTTTAAGTCGATATTTAAAAGGTTTGTATGCTTCAAAGGGAATAAAGATAAAAGATTCTTCAACATGGAATAAACCTTCACCAACATTAGTTGATTTAAGGAAGTTTCTTGAAAATTCTTTGACGGCTATGAAAATATCTGCGGACATAAAATCAGCACATGCTTTAAATGAAGTGTTGTCTGCAGCTAGACGAATAGCAGCAGCTGCGAAAACAGAGGACCCTGACATACAAGAAGCTGAGTTAGAAGAAAACAAAGAAAAAGCAAAAGCTTTTTATAAAGAATTTATCAATAGCATTACAGATGGCTCTGAAATGGAAGCTATAGAAGGGATGAAGAAAAATGTAGAAAAAATGGTTGAATCTTTGCTTGATAGAATTCAGATATTGGAAGATGCTGGTGTATTTAATGGGAATTCACTTTCATTTAATCCAGCAAAAAAAGTTTACATGTTTGACTTGAAAACATTAACATATGATGAAAAGATTGTTTTTATAGATACAATGACAAGAAAAATTCATGATCATGCAATATCCAAAGGTTTAATAGATAGAGCTCGAGAAATCATAGTGATAGATGAAGCAAATGAAATCATAGATCCAAATGATAAAGATTCAATTTATAATAGAGTAGTATTGGGAATGAGAAAATATGGACTCGGAATGATATTGGGAAGTCAAGCTATTCACCATTTTTCTGATGATGTGTTAATGAATACGGCGATGAAAATAATACTTGGGGTGGATTCTATTTTTACAAAACAAGTTGCTTCAAAAATTGGAGAGAAAGAGAATATGTTAAAATACTTAAAACCAAAAGTATCTGCACTAGCATTTGTTAAATCTAAAGACCCAAGTGCTCCTATTGGATGGAAAAAAATAGTATTTAATAAGAAGGATGTAAAAAAATGAAAAAGCTAGTTATATTTTTGCTTTTAGGGTTAAGCCTGTATGCGAATACATGGTATAAATCAGAAATAAAAGCTTCACAAAAAGCTGTTAGAGAACAAAAACCAATTATATTGTTTATTCACAAACCTGGATGTCCATGGTGTGAAAAGATAATCGAAGGATTTAATAAAGGAGAGTTGAAAAAAGTTTTTGACCAAGACAGGATGGTGTTTTGGGAAATGGATTGGAAAGATCCTAGAATAGAAAAATACAATTATTCATTTAATAAAGTTCCGGCAATATTTTTTCTCGATCCTATGGGGGCAGAAGTTGGACAACACATAGATGGTTACCTAGGAGACAAGAAAACGGCAGAGTTATTGCATCAATTTAGTGATTGGTGGGATAAAACAGCAAAACCACTATTAGGAGAGAATTATGGAAAATGATGTTTATTTAGAGAAATTAGAAAAAGATTTAAATGACCCAAAAACAGAAAAATACATTAAAGAAGTATTTGATGAGAAAAAAGAAGAAGAAATAAAAGATAAAGAGAAAAAATGAAGCTAACTTTAGATGATAAAGCAGTTCTTTTGGGGCAAATTGTTGAAAAACAAATAGAGTCTGATAAAAAAACACCAATATTGGATTTTGAGAATGAAAAAACTTTATTAAACAGGTTTTTAAAAACATTTAAAAATGAAATAGTTCCAAATAAAAAAATCGAATATTTAAAAAAAGAATTCTCATCATCATCTAAAGATTTTATATTTTTTAAAACAGCAATCCAATCTTCAAGGATCGGCAGAAAAAAACAGAATGAGATATATGATGAATATTACAAAGCAATATCATATATAAATTCCCAAGAAAATATCTCAGACAATCTTATTTATGCTTATAAACGTATTATCGAAACAGAAGCAGCGATAGATGATCCTAAAAAGTTTAAAAATATAGATAAAAGAATAAATGCAGTTGAAATTGATCTAATATCATTATTTATGAAAGAATTTGAAAATGTGAAAATAAATATTATTAATGGAGATATTGATGTTCTTAAAATAAAGAATAATATTTTTATTGTAGATTTTTCTTTTTCGAATTTTATTTCAGAAAAAACAAAAATGGAAGCGGCTATTATTGCTGCATATGCAAAAGAAAATGGTATAGAGTATGAAAATATTCAATTTTTCCTTTCTAAAACATTATCTTGGAAAACGGTAAGCATAAATGATATTGTCTATAATATTGATGATGTGATCTTTCATTTAAAACAAATACTTCAAAAAAAAACAAAAAAGTTAAATAAGGAGCAGCAAGAATTTGTTGATACAAAATTTCCATTATTAGCTATAGCTGGTCCAGGTTCTGGAAAAACAGAAACAATGGTAACAAGAGTTATAAAAGAAATAGAAGAAGTAAAAAAAGCAATTTGGAAAAAGAAAATTTTATTATTAACTTTTACTTCAAAAGCAGCTGAAGAAATGAAATTTAGAGTGATGTCAAAAGTTGGGATAATAGATTCTATTTTAACTGCAGGTACTTTTCATAGTGTTTTTTTTAGATTTTTAAAACAAATGAAAAAAAATGATATTTATTTATTTAAAGAATGGAGAATCATAAACAAACAAGAAGATATTCAAATTTTACATGAATCTATAAAAGAGAATTTTAAAGACATCGATGTGTCGGAATTCTTTGAAACAGTATTGGATATTTCTTTATATGATTTTTCAATAATGATAGAAACTTCAATATATGAAGGGTACACATCAACATATGATATAAAAAACAAAACAATAGAAATGATTGATTATTCAAAATTAACAAAAGAAACAGAAGAACTTTTAAAAAACAGCATTAAAGTGTATTTTGAAAAAAAGAAAGATCAAAAAGTGTGGAGTCTTGCAGATGTTTTATTATACACTTATATTTTTACAAAAAAATCATATGGTGAAAAAATTAAAAATGAAACACATGCAATTTTGATAGATGAATTTCAAGATACAAATAAAATAGAGATGATGATAATACAAAATATAGTGGATAAAAATATTGCGATAGTTTGTGATCCATATCAATCAATATATGCTTTTTTAAATGCCAGAATTGACAATATAGAACAATATTTTAATTGGATATCCCCAACATTGATTCAAATGAAAACAAATTATAGATCAACAAAGAATATAGTCAAATTAACAAATTTAATAAGAAAAGAAATTGACACATATGCGAAAATAAATATAGGAGATAATGAAATAGCTGAACTAAAATCAAAAGCAAAATTTGATGGTGAGAAAATTGAAATTATAAAATCAAAAAGGAAAGATGATGCAGCGTTGTTAGCGATTCAAAAAGAGATAGAGAATGGAACAGATCTATCAGAAATTGCTGTAATTATAAAAAAGAACAAAGATTCAGTAGGATTGGAGTCTTTATTGATAGCAAATAAAATTCCTTTTCAAAAAAGATACACTAATAATTTTTTTGAGAAAAAAGAAATTATGTTTGGAATTAATATGTTTTTATTTTTCTTTAATCAATATGATTATAATGCCTACAAGGCTATAAGTAAATATATAAAAATCATAAAAGATTCATCTGGTATGATAGTTAAGATATTAAAAGAAGACAATCTTCCAGTAACAAAAGAATCTATTCAAATTCATATGGCCGAAATGAGGGCCGCAAATACAAGAGGTGTTATGTCTTTTCTTGAGGAAATAGAAGAATATAAAACAGAAGGATTTAATGGTTTTGCAGCTTTTATTGAAGAATGGGATTTATTAGAAAATTTCAATGATGATGAAAAATTATATTTTGAAACATTAATGGATTTTTTAAGAGAAGTTTATGATCAAATGATAAGAACAAAAGAAAATTTAGAAGAGTTAGTCTCAAAAATGATAGTTGAAAAAAATATATCTTCAAATACAAGTGGAAAAATTAACATCATCACTGCTCACTCATCAAAAGGTCTTGAATGGGAAAAAGTAATTATATTGGATATAGGTAAAAATACGTTTACAGAGACGAGAGAAGACAATTGGATGCTTACTGATGAACAAATGAGATTGTTGTATGTTTCTGTCTCTAGAGCAAAAGAAAAGCTTTATTTGATATATAATCAAGCATTTGCTACATCAAGTAAAGATAGACCAATGGATGTAGTTTTAAAAAATATATATAACAAGAACAAAGATTTATTTAAAGTTGTTGAAATATGAATGAGTTATTAAATAAATATAAACATATATTTAACGATACATCAAATGAAAATTTAATAATATTGTTGATATTAATATCATCATCAGTATTTTTCTTTATATTATCAAAAACAAAAGTGGGAAGAAGTACATTTTTATTTTTTTTCACATTCCCAGGAACAATAATACATGAATTTTTACATTTTTTATTAGGAATTTTGTTTTTAGCTCAACCAGCATCCTTTTCATTATTTCCAAAGAGAGAAGATAATGGTTGGACTTTAGGAAGTGTTGAATTTTACAACATAAATTCATTTAATGCTATACCGATAGCCATGGCACCACTTTTAGCTCCAATTTTATTACTTATATCATTTCCATATATATATGAATATATTTCTATGCAAGAAAACAGTATATTGTTGACAACTACATATGGATTTGTATTAATAAGTATATTAAGTGAATGTATTCCATCATCACAAGACTTTAAGGTCATGTTTTCAAAGCCTTTTGGATTTATATTTTATTTTGTAATAGGGTATGTTTTAATAGAAAATTTTGAAGAGATGAAAGAGTTAATATGATCAAAAAAAAGATAAATGTTAAATATAAATTAGGAGATCATATATATACAGGGTATACATACACATTTGATAATGAATTTTATTTATTTAATGATGGACTTCAGCAAAATTTAACATTTGTTTTTGATAAAGAAAGACGCGCAATTAGAGTCAGAAAAGAAGATATTATAGAAAGAATTTAAACTGTTACAAAAAAATCTTCAACATCATCTGAAATTTCTTCTAATGTTTTATCAATAGTATTTATACCGATTTCATTAAATAAATCTTTGTGATTTAAAAGAATATCTAACATATAATATTGAGACAACAAATATGATGATAATAAATATAATAAAAGGTATGATGATGTAAATTCAAAAACATTCAATTGCCCTTGACTAAAAAAATTCACAACAAAAAAACATATTGTAGATAAAATAGGTAAAGAAAGAAAATTAAATTTTCCTAAAAAATCCAAATCATCAACTGGTTCTTGATAATTTGATAAGTGAACATAGTTTTTTAAAATTTCTAGATTATTCATAATAACTCCTTTTTTTATATTATATAATTTTATGCATAAAAAGTCAAGTTTTGTATTGACAAATATAATTTTTTATAGTATAATAACACTAGAAACAGAAAAATATTTCTCTGTTTATAATAAAATTCAGACTTATTGTTTTAAAGAGCACCACTCTTTTTATAGGTCATGTAAAATATAAGGAGTAAAAAATGGCAAAAATAAGTAAAGCTGCTTTAAAAGCAGCACGTGAACGTAAAGAGGCGCAACTTGCAGACAGCATAGTTGAGGAGGAATTCGCAGCGCAGGAAGCGCAATTAGCGGCAAAAAAAGAGATTAAGGAAACAATCTCTGGATGGCTAGAAGCGCCTAATGCAGATGATCCTGTCTACTGGCGTGCGCCATTAGGCAAAGCAGGAATGAAACAAGTGCGTAAAGCACTTGTTAAATTAGCACTCAAAGCAACTGACGAGAAAGGTACAGACTGGAACGCTGTACCACATCTTGAAACAGATGCGTATGATGACATTGAAGGCATTCAGCCTTCATTTTTCCTTGCATTAATGCAAGGAGACAACCAGTCAGTGATTGACGGGTTGAAACTTGTGCAAACACTTGCTGGCAATAATGCACTCGTCGACCAACAAGGTTGGCGCAATGGTGCCAATATTGCATGGTATAGAGTTGCAAATGCAGCTCTTATGATTGCCGGTGAGCCAGAGCTTCTCCCTGCCTTAGCAGCTGGATGGACCCCACCGGAAGGTGAAAAAGATCCATCCAAATGGATGAAGTCTCTCAAAGACTATGCAAAAGCTATTACAGCTGCTGCATAGTCTGCCAATGTAGATTTTTGCTTATAAGCAATCTCCCCAATCTACATGTGGTCTTTTGTGGTCCTTTCGATTTGTTTTTTACAAAAATTCAATTCTCCCCTCGGGAGGGCCACCCTAATAAAAAATATGTTATAATTTCTTAATTAAAATAAAAGGAATTAAAATTGAAAAAACTCACAAAAATAACACTATCTTTACTACTTGCATCATCAGCTGCTATGGCAGATTCAGCTTTTTTAGAATATGAAAAGGTAAATAAAATCAATCCAGATTTTTTAATTAATGCAAACTATCTAACATCATCAAATGAAAACACAAAATTTAGCAATGTAAATGGTGGTTCAATAGACTTTAAATATAAAGTTGGAGAACACAACTGTTTTGCAGCAGCTACATATATAGGTATATATGGAGAATATGTTTCTGGTGAAGAAAATGATAAAACAAGACCAGAATATTTATCAACTACAGGAAAATTTACATTAACTCAAGCATGGAACACTGAAACACAAAATACATCATTGATTCTTTCAATTGGGAAAACAAGAGTAAAAGATTATGAAAACAATTCTTTTATTGATTATGAATATCCATTTTTTGCAATAGGCACTAGTTATTCTTTTCAAATGGCAAAATCAGATTTGTGGACAGGACTTGATCTAGAATATAAATATGGGAGAGAAGATAAGATTAAAGTAGATGGAGTGGACACAACTTTTTCTAAAAATATCAATGGATATAAAATTGGGGTGCCTTTTGAATTAAAAACATCAATGAATTATTCTTTTATTGTAAAATATGAATATGATTGGAATAAAAATAGTTCTTTAACAATGCATCAAAATAAAATTTTTGCTGGGTTAAAGGCTAAATTTTAATGAATAAGCTAGAAACAATCTCTTTAAAAGAGGTTGTTGATATGGTTAATGAAAAAACATTAAAAGCATTGGGAAGAAAGGCAATTTATAAATATGATGTTAATAAAAATGGAAAAATCAGATTGTATATGTCAAAACCAGAAGAAGTAAGAATGTATGGAAACAAGACATTATGTATTGAAGCACTGAATCAATGTTTTTTATTGAAACTTAAAAAAAATGAACTAGACAAAAAGGTGTTAATAAAAAATATTGAAGAGCAAAGGTTAGATCTAGAGAAACTTAAAGAAGAATTGAGGCAAATTGCTTCAATGAGAAATCCTAATTTTAACAAATCAAATAAGATAAAAAGTATTGTTCAAAAGTATAAAGGAATTATAAAAAAATCTTCTGCAGAAAATATAAATTATTTGTTAGCAGAGATTAAATATTTCACTAATTTAGATGAGCATTTAAAAGATGATGTAAAAGAAGAAATTAAAAAAATAAGAAGAACTAATTATTGATAAAAATATCAAATCCAACAGCGATAAGCATAGTTAAAATCATCCAAATCTCAATCATAAATCCTAATTGTAATACAAAATTTTTCCAAAAACCATTCATATAAAAATTATAACATATTTCTTATTTATAATATAGTTAGGACTATTTTTTTACAGATGTAATAATAGTTACTATATTTTAAGGAGTTCCAAATGAATGCTATTGTAGCAAAAGTAAAAGAAGAGGCGTTTGACGAAAAGTTGTTTAACATCAAAATTAAAAAAGGGATTAAACAAGACTTTGATCAAATCGTCTTTAGTGACAACAAAATTGGTTCACATTCAGCATGTAGAGTTGCTTTTTTTAACAAAGAGACTCAAGAAATCACTATGTGCGATCAAACTACATTTGTAGTTAAAACAGATGATCAATTAGAGTCTTTGGACAATCCAGAAATGGTAGAAATGTTTCAAGCATTTTTAGAAATCTAAGGAGTCTATCATGTCAGTTTTAGTTGATCAAGAAAAAGCTTTTGAAATTAAAGAAGATTATAATCACGAACAGTTAATGAAAAACGATTGGGATTATTTTCTTAAAAATGCTGGTGTATGTAAAGAAATGTCAGTAGAAGAATTTTCGAAAGCATTAAAGTTGGCTAATGAGCTTGGATGGGAGATATCAGCGCAGGAGCTGATGGAAGATGCTATGGCATTATAAGGAGCAAAAATGCTAGAACATATGGTTATAGCATGGGATTTAGATTGGACACTATTTGAACCAAATCCAGATAGAGTAAGGTTTCATGATGATGGAACTTTTGATCTTGAATTCTGGATTAAAGGTTCTACTTTTGAAAGCATTATAGAAGACAAACCATTACCATTAATGGATGTTTTTCATGCTTATCAAAAAGCAGGGTTTAGACAAATATGCATGACAGCAAGAGAGATTTCTGATGCTGAAATTGCATTATTTAAAAAACACAATATGATTTTTGATGAAATCCTTCATAGAGAAGGGTCTAAAGAGTTAGATCATGTGTTAAAGTCTAAAAGGTTTCAAGAGTATCTTCAAGAAAAAAATTTGATACCATTCCAGTTTTGGGATGACAAACAAGAGAATCTTGAAGTAGGTGACCGTTTTGGGTTTCGAACTTTTCATGCAGGGTATATGAATGAAAAGCTAAAGTCTAATGGATTCAATGAAATCGATTTTTCACCAAAAGACTTTATTTAAGGAGAAAGAAATGAACAATCACGATTTCATCAAAGAGATAATTGAGCTAATTTTTCAAAAGGAAAAAAGTACAGCTTATGCTCAAGCAGCAAGAGCACTGCGTAATGGGTATGAGTTCGTAGAAATTCCATATGAAGGAGATGCAAAACTAAAAGTCAATAAAAAGACTTTTGTCAATGATCCTGAAGATGATGATGGTGTTATTGTATTAGAAGTTGAAGAATATATGCAACTTCTAATAGAAGAAAAAAACAAACATGTTATCGGTGAAGACATCGATCATGTTTTAAGGAGAAAGGAGAATGTTTAATTTTTTCAAAGACACGTACTCTGATGATGTTCAGAGTTTTTGGTACGGAAATAAAAAAGAAGTTGCTTTAAGTTTTTCAAGTTGTCAAACAGTTTCTGATGTGAAAAAACTATATAGAGAGCTTGCAAGAAAAAATCATCCAGACATCGGAGGTTCTACTACTATGATGCAGAGAATCAATGATGAGTATAAAAAAGCTATGAAAATGCTAAAAACTACGGTTAATAATACAGGTAGTACAGCAAAAGCTTTTTGGGATGGTTTTTAAACCAAATTCCCCGTAAGGGGAAAATTAAAATTAAAAATTTAAGGTCTTAATGCAAAAATAGTTTCATAATCTGTTTTTATAGAATCAATTAAAAATGAAACTCCCATAAAAAATGATGATGTTAAATAGTCATCAATAGCAAAAAAATATAAACTTATAAACATAGTAAAAATTGTAAAAATTGTAAAAATTGTTTTCATAATTATCCCTTTTTCTTTTATTATACCTAAAATAAAATATAATGTCAAGTATTTTTGTGTAAAATTACATAAAATTCAAAATTTATAATAAGATTAGGACTATTTACATTTTGTAAACTAGTTACTATTTTGAAAGGAGGAACGAAACAATGTTCAAACTTATAGCTAAAGGTTTAAAAGGATTGTCTGGACTCACATTTGTAGTTGCAGCTACAATCCTTGGGAATGCTGGTGTTGCTATTACAAAAGAAGTTGTTGCTATTGTAACAATCTATCTTTTAGCAACTGTTTTCTTTTACTTAGCAGCTGAAGTATTTACTTCTCTTACAAAATACAAGAGAAAGAAATATAAAGCTAAAAAGAAAAAGAAAAAATGACCATTTTATCTAAAAAAACAATCTTCGTTTGTATGTGGAGAAAATAATAAAAGGAGGATAAGATGGAGATTTTAATGGACAAGAATGTGGCATTAGGGTTTTTAACCCTAGCTACATCAAGTCTAATTATTGGTCTTGTGCTGCGTTATAAATACGAGCATATACAAGATCACAGATGTTAACATGGCGTTGGGTTAGCGAAGAAATTCGCTAACCTTCTCAATTTTCCTGATCATAGGAGGATTTGGTTTTTGCTTGACTAAGTGTTGAGACAATTAAACCTAAACTGTTTTCAAAAATATTTCTAGCAATTTTTAATTTCAAACTTTCAAACATACTGTGGCTTATTTTCATATATTCATTAAATGGATCTTTAGAGCTCATAAAAGTTCTCATATGAATACCATCTCTTAACATCATCAAATCAACATAATGTTTTTTCCATAACGAGTCTAAAATTGTATTAGACATTAAAACAATTGTTTTTTTAAGTCCATCTAAATCTTCAGCTGCACTAAAGAACGGTCTTATTTCTTTTAAAATTTCATCTTTAGAAGCGTCATCATCAACTATATTAAAACCAATAGAAGAGTTAAAGAATTTTCCAAGATTTTCATTTATAATTTCAGGCTCTGAATTGACAAGATCTGTTGTTGAGGCATCATATAATTCTAAAATCCAATTTAAATTAGAAGATATTATTTTTTCTTTAAAATTAAGGATAACTTTTTTTTGGGCGAATAAAATATCATCATATTTTAATGTATCAGATATTGTATCAACAAGTTTTAATGTATATTCTGAAACAGATTTTTTATACAAATTTCTATAAAATCGACCATCAACATATCCATCTTCACTTAAATTATTTAAAATATTTTTAACTTTTTCAAATCCTTTTTTATTAAATTCTTGAAAAAATTTATCTGTCAAAGATAGATATTGATATACAACACCTGGAGCACCTCTGCGTCCAATTCTATTAACAGCTTGTTCAAACTCCCTCTCTGTTTTTATTGCACCTATAAGATATAGTTCAATTCCACCAGACTTCAACACATCATCAGAAAGTTCAATATTAACTCCTCTTCCTGCAGATATATCTACTATAGTTATTCCAAAATCTAATCCAGACTTGGAAACAACGCTATCATCAAAAGAAAGTTTTCCATCAATTGAATTTTTAACATAATCAAATTCTTCAGCCAATAAATAAGCCATCTCTTTTGTTGTAGTCATAATGAGAATAGAGCGTTCTTCATTTTTTTTAATATCTTTAACAACATTTTTAACAACGGCCAGATCACTACCAAAAAATTTAGCCCTATTAATCTCTACAATTCTTTTAAAATGTGGTTTAATTGAAATCATTTTTCCATGGATCACATTTTCAACGATATCTTTCATTTTTCCAATTGTACCAGAGCAACCAGAAATTGAGTGGAAGTATGAAAAAATATTTTTAGAAGACATGTGGTCTGAAACAACTCTCATAGGTGTTAAAGAAACATTTTCTTTTATTTGTAAAAATTGTTGAAGTCCACCAGTAAATTCTGTACCATTTTCAATACTTTTAGTATATTGGTTGATAGGGATGACTTTATCATCTTGAACAACATAATCTACGCCATTTTTCATAATTTTTTGCGCTTTATAAAACAATGAAAAGTTTTCCAACAATTCTAAATTTTCGAATTCATATAGATCTAAAGATAAATTATTTAAAACTCTATTGATAAAATCATCAGAAAAAGAAACTTTCAAAGTGTCTTCATCAATAATTACATCAGATTCATTAACAAATGACAATAATTCAAAAAGAATTTTTTCATCAACATTCAATGGCAACTCTGATAATTCATAAATTGGTTCAGAGCTCATATCAACTGAAATAATATCTACCTCATCAATAAATACCTGAATGTCATTATGAATTATTTTTTTAAGTAAAACAGGTTGTTTTTGAAGATATAAAATCAGTTGACCTAATAATCTATAAGACATATAAATAACATCTGATTTTTCGAAATCATTGAGATCATTTTTAAAATATGTCGAAGATATATTGTTAGCTTTAAAAAAATCATAAGAATATTTAAAATCACGCTCAGCAAGATATTCAGTTGGAAATACAATTATTTTTTGTTTTTTAGGTGATTCAACAACTGCAGCGATAATACTCAATGTTTTACCCTCACCCGGCTTCATTTCAACACTAACACCATTCAATAGATTGGTTGCAGCGTTAATTTGTTCTTTTGTCAAAGACAAATTAAAATAAGAATTTATTTTATCAATAGATTTCATGTTATTTTTCCTTTAAATTTAATATTCTACCAGAAGTTGTTTTTTGAATAAGTCCAAGTTTTAACAAATGTGGTTCTATTTCGTCTTCAACACTTTTTTCATCTCTATCCAAAAGAGCAGCCAAAGTCTTGATACCAACAGGCTGAGGGTATTTTTCTTTTAAAATTGAAAGATATTTCTGATCAATATCAGAAAGACCTTTATCATCAAGAGCTAAAGCATCAAGTGCTATATATGCAAGTTCATCATCTATTGTTTGTACACCATTAACAACAGCATGATCTCGAACCCGGCTATAGATATTTAATGCAACTCTTGGTGTAAACCTAGAAGCAGAAGCAATAATTCTAGATGCACTATCTATTATATCAAACCCATCATTATTAGCAGATTTTTTTATAATCATAGAAAGCTCATCAACAGAGTATGGTTGCAATTCAAATTTTATTCCAAATCTGTCTTTTAAAGGTTGAGATAAAAGACTGGTCTTTGTGGTTGCACCAATTAGCGTAAATGGTTCTAATTCAAGAGTAATTACAGATTTTTCATTACCACTTGCAATAATAATATCAACCTTAAAATCTTCCATAGCAGAATATAGTGTTTCTTCTAAAAAAATAGGCAAACGATGAATTTCATCAATGAAAAGTATATCTCCAAATTCTAAAGAGGTTAAGATAGCGACAAGATCACCTATCTTCTCAATTGTCGGAGCGGATATAACTTTTGTTTTTACACCAAATTCAGAACCTATTATCATAGCCAAAGAAGTTTTTCCAAGACCTGGAGGTCCAAAAAACAAAGTATGGTCTAAAGAGGCAGATCTTTGCTTTGCTGAATCAATATAGACAGACAAGCTTTTTTTAATATCATCTTGACCAAAGAAATCATTTAAAGATAAAGGTCTCATTTTGCTATCCTGTTTTGAATTTGATAAATAAATTGTTCAACATCATCAAAATTAACAAGTAAATAATCTATAATGCCAGCACGTGTTTCAACTTCTACAATAGCGTATTTAACACCACTATTATATATATCATAAATAAAAGGATTTTCACCATTAGTATGTGCAACATATAAATTAAATGCCAGTGTTGCAAACAATCCAGATGAAGTTAATCTATCATCAAATACAATCATCTCTTTCTTAGCTCTAGTTGTAGCGACATACATTAAATTATATTCATCATATAAAAGTGTTTGGTTATCTAAATGAATTGGAAAACATCTTTTATTTTCAAGAATAAATAGATCAGGAACTAATTTTTTACCATTTCTACTCATATTTAATCCAAAACCATAAGGTATAATTGGAGCATATGAATTATCCTCATTTTTATTTTGTCTTCCAAGAATGGTTATTCTATCCATTCCAAGCCCTTTTGATTTATGAAATGTACTTAAATATACATTACTTTTTTTATCATTAAATGCAGCCACAAGAGCTAATAATTTTCTTGGAAAATTTAAATATTCTTGGATACCTGATGCTTCAATAATGCTAAGAATATGTTCATCTTTAATGTATACAAACATTTTTTCAACAAAGTTGATTGCAGAAATATATTCAACAAGATTGTGTTCTAAAGCAAAAGCTTTTAATTCTTCTTTAGACTCATAATCTTTTAAAAAATCAGATTTGATTTTTGAAAAATTTCCATTTGCTAAATTCCATATATCAGAAATAAGCTCTATATCAAAGACTTTTGTCCCACCAACAAGATTATATTTTTTATTTGCTTTTATAAAAGAAATTGCTTTTTCAAGAATTTGAGCATTTGTTCTTGCGATAAATCCTTCATCACGAATTGACATATCTTCATAATATGCAGCGCCGATAATTCTTTCATGCTTAACAGCTAAAAATGAATTAGCATATCTTTCCATATTTGAATTTTTTTCAAATCTAAAAGAATGAGTTAATGGAGCAATAATAGTTCTATATTTTCGTTCACTCAACTTAGAAATAATATCAATGCTATTAATGAATCCATAAATAGATTGATTATTATCACCAACAGATATTAAACCTTTTAAAGAATTGTTCTTTAATTGAGTAAATATAAATTGCAACATGATCGCATTTAAATCTTGAGATTCATCAACAACCAAGATATCTTCATTGATAGTTTTTGATTTATCAACAAAATGTTTTAAATACATATCATGAGTAACAAAAGGTAGATCATTTAATTTAGATACAAGTTCTTTAAATTTGTCAATGATGTTTTTTTGTTTTCTAATACCTTTAACATTTTGAAGAATATGTTTGTATTTTTCAGCAAGCAAATATTCATCAAGATTTAATTCTTGTTTACAATAATCTGAAAACATTTTAGACACCATAACACTAAGAAAAGAATCAATTGATAAAATATCTGCTAATTCAGTATTGGAAAACTTATTTTGAATAGGTCTCCCATTAATAAAATCTTGAGAATTTGATAATGCATATTTATGCATCGTATAAAATTTACAATTTTTAATCCCAAGATCTTTTGCCATTTTTTCAAGGTCTTTGATAATACTATCATTTAATGCTATAAATAAAAAACTTAAATGTTTATATTTTTTTGCATATTGCAATATAGTAAAACTCTTACCTGTTCCAGCTAATGCTGGTATAGCAATAATAGGAACAGAGCTAATATGTATTTCTGGATTATAATCCAACAGAAAGTTCTCAAAATCGATATTCAAAATGTGTTTTTGTTGATTGCTAAAAGTAATGTCCATAATATTCTCCTTATTTTAAATTACACGACTGGCACGTATATATGTATATCTTTTGCCCTTCCACACAACAGATATGCGGTCATCATCAACACTTTTAAAAATTGTATGCTTACCATCATCAGGAGTGTAGATAACAAACCCATCATCCATACATTCAAAAGTATATTTCTGCTGCATAGATACCTTAATAGTTTTAAAGATTACATCATTGTCAAGAAAATAAATTTCAGTAGGAACAGTGACATCATGTTTTTTCCAATATATATTTCTTGTTTTAAAATCTGTTTTAATTCCAGGACCTCTTTCTAAGATCCAAACATCATTTGTAAAATCACATTTAGTTGAACATGCACTTATTCCAAAAACTAAAAATAATGCAACAAATATTTTATATATCATTCTTTATCCTTCATACATTTAAGTAAACCATCACGATAGGCTATATCATAAAAATTAATAAGATTTTTTTCAGATACAAATCGAATAATTTCTTTTCCGTTTTTATCCAATTGAACTTGAAACGGAATACCCTTTATTGTTTGGTCATCTAATACTATATCCTCTACTAATTCACCTTTTTTATGTAGAAATTCAGTAAGTTCAGATGATGTCATTTTAACATAATAACTATCTGAAAAAAGAACTGAAGCATATAGAATTAAAAAAACAAACTTTTTCATATTAAAGGCCTTAAACAGTAGATTTCTCTACTGTTTGTAAAAATGTCCACTAGCGAATAAATGCTGTGTATATTTTCTTCGAATAACTTGCATTGTTTTATATGCAACATATTCTGAGAGTGCATAAATAGCACCAACTGAGGCCATGATTACAACATCTCTGGTAAGAGCTGCTATACTAATAACTATGATTAGTTTGATGATTCTAGTTTTCATCTTTTTCTCCTTTAAAACATAATAATTATACTATATTTTTTAATTAAAGTCAAGTATTTTTTTTGTTAATAAAAGCAAAATGTAGATTTATAATATAGTTAGGACTATTTTACATTTTTGTAATTAGTTACTATTTTTTTTAAGGAGAAACAAAATGAAATTTTCTTTTGCTGAAATAGCAACTTTTATGAGTTGCCAGAAAAAAAGAAACCTCATGTTTGTAGAACAAAAACCACAAGTAAGGGTTGAGTTGAAATCGATAGAATATGATTTTGTAAAAAATGAAATTTTATCATATATTTCTAAAGAAACAGGGTATCCTCTAAAGAAAAAACAATTAAATAATCTTCCAGAAAAAGATTATGTAAGAGATGTTAAAATAGAGGAGTCTGCGAAAAGAATTTTATTCCATCATCGATGTTTGGGATTATATGAAAATCTAACAGGGCTTTTCAATATTGATGAGGAAGTAATTCAGATTGAAGCAAATGCAGATATTGTTTTGCAGAATATGAATGGTGATATTGAAATAGTAGATATTGATTTTGTAAGAGATGATCACTCTCGTAAAGAATTGAAAAAATATTTCACTTCTATGTTGGCTATGCAAAAGTATGGAGTTAGTACAATTAAATATACTGTATTTTCTTTTTTTAACTTATCATCAAAAACAGCTGTTATAAATGAAAGTTCTCTAGGACCGGTAAAAGATATACTTTTTGGCGGAGAATTTTATAAAGGAATCATTCAGAGTATGATGGCAAAAGAAGATAAGCCTTCTATTACGGCACAATGTGCCATTTGTACGATGAAGCCGTACTGTGAAGAATCTAAGGTTATTTCAGATGATCTTGATAACATCACAAAAAAAATGGAAATGTTAAAGGCAGAACTTTCTATGTTAAAAAAAACAGCGGAGACAATTGTTAGAAGTCATGATGATGATACAGTTGAAGTTGAAAATGGTGTATGGATGATGAAAACCAACACATCAATATCTGCTGCCATTAAAACAAAGTCTGCTGCTCAAGTAAAAAAAGAGCTAATTGAGTTTGCAATCAAGAACAACAAAGAATTAGACTCTGATGTTTTTGAAAAAATAAAATTAGCAGATTTAAGAGAGATTGCTGAAGAAGCAGAAGTCCCTCTGAATGAAAGCAGAAGGACGACTATATCCTATAAAGGATTTTTCTAGAGGGAGTCCCTCTAGAATTTATATTTAAGACCTACTGTTCCAATAATATTATTAGAATCAAGACTCTTAGTTTGTTGCTCTAAACTATTTAAAGTTGTATTTGAAGCCTCAAGTTTAAGATCATAACTTCTAGAAGCCCAACCTACACCAAGATTTAAAACAAGATCTTTGTAAAGAATGAAGTTAGTGCCTACACCAATTTTAGAGTACATTGTTTTTGGGTCATCAGTTGATGTGTAAGTAGTATCTCCATCAATAACAGTTTGCCCATTTGTATAATCGATCCCCATACCAACAGCACCTTCTAAATACACATCACCATCATACCAAGTTGGAATATATCCGAGTTTTACATAAAAAGCACCAGTATGAGACTTTCCACCAACATTAATGTATTTGAGACCAATTTCTGTATCCATTTTAGGAGATATACTGTACATATGAACCTTGCGCCCAACAGCAATATAAGTTTCATTTCCAGTCGTAACAAATTTAGAGCCATCTGCATTACCAGGAACATTTCTAAATTTTTGATCAACAACGATATCTTGACCAACTTCAACAACCCATGCATGATTTTTCATTGGATGAATGATTTTTTCATTTTGTGTAGATGAACTATTTGTGTTAACAGAAGTTTGATAAGCTAAACCAGCAACTAAAAGTAAAGACATAACTCCAAGAGTTTTTTTAATGTTTAAAGTTTTCATATTCTATCCTTTTTTTAAACTTTTTATATTATGCCATATTTTATTTTATTTGTCAAGCTTTTTTAAAAGAATTTCATATAAATGATTAATTTGCTGCATTTTTGCTAAACAAACCTCGTTTTTACAAACATCTGGATGAAATTTTTTAGCAAGAACTTTATATTGTAAATGTAATATTTCATCATCTGATGACAGCAACTGATAAATAAATTTGCATTTTTCATATTCACTATAACTTTCAATAAACAGAAGTTGCTTTGGTGTTACAAATTTCTCAAAAATTGTAGGTGTAAAATAAAAATCAAAGAAAAAACTTTTCTCATCACTACTTAATTTACATTTATGAGAATTTTTAGAAAATACTGGTTTAGAAATTAAAGATAAATAAAATTGATGAAATTTTTCTAATTCGTGAGTATTTAATGATTTATTTAAGATCTTTGAATAATCTCTTAGAAAAAAATATATAATACTACCAAGTGTGGTTTTTTTAAAATCAAAAAATTGAAAAGCAGAAAGAGTTCTAGATCTATCAAAATTTTCATTTTTAATATCATAAATTAAAGCTTTTACACTATTTTTCCATTTTATTAAATCTCTTTCAACTTCCGTATACATTAAAATTGTTTGTTTACAATCTTTGTTTTTACTTGAAATAAAATTTGAACAATTTGACATATCTAAAAATTCTTGAAGAGTTAAAAGTTGCTTGTGATTGAAAAAATAATTTATAGCAAAACTTTTATAAAGTTTTATTTGATTGCAGCATTCTCTTTCTTTAGATTTTTTTTGTAAAAAGTAAAGACCTATTCCAATAAGAACTAAAATTACAATAATAATAGAAGTTGTCAAAAAATTATTCCTTTTCAGAAATTAAATTGCCCTTATCTATCCAAGCAATCTCGTTCCATTTTTTCTTTTTATCATATTGAGAATGACATTGTAGCATAATTGATTCTCCGGAAAGAAGAGAAATCATCTGTTCTGTAGATATTTCAGAACCTTTAAAATCTTTCCTAATGAAAAAAGAGCATTTTTCAGAAGTACATTTAAAACCACTAGCTAATTCAATAATTGATTCTCCACATCGTGGGCAGGCTCCAAGATCTTCGTTATAAAAATCATCATCAACAACAATAGTCCATGCCTTATATCCTTCCCCCTTATTAAGCCAAGCTTTTTTCTTGTAACTTTTACCGGACATTCTGGCTTTTAATCTAACAACACTATCAGGATTTTTCAATAAAGCTTTAATTACATCTTTACGGACATGAGGTACACCAAGTCCAGCAAGATTATGATAATTTAAATGGAAACCACAATCATTTTTATTTTCACAGGTATAACCTCTTTTTGTTGAAACAATATTACTAGAACACATAGGGCATTTTGCAATAATCTTATTTTTCAAAATAACTCCTTAAAAATTTTGCCATAACTATTGGGGTAGAAAATGATGTTCCTGATAAAGTTTCATTTTTATCACCAATAGGAATAGTAATTAAAGATGATGCTCGATCAGTATAATATTTAGTATCAAAAATAAAATCTAAAGCAGATGATGAATTTAAATCACATTTCAAATCCGCAACATCGTCAATAAAATAATTCTTAGAAATTTTTGGGTCACACCCTCCAACAATATGTATAAATTTGTTTTTTGGATAATACTGTGATGTATATAAAAAAGATGCAAAAGAATTAAAATGTTTTTCTTGACCAATTTTTTTAAGATCCTCTTTTATTTTTTTCATATTATCGGTAAAACCAATAAAATTAGACAAACTATAAAGCAAAGCAGTTGCTCGATAACTATCATAAATAAATTCAGGGAAAAAATCATCTTCACTTAAATAATTAGAAAATTTATCATGAAGAGAGTTAAAGTTTGGTTTTTCATTTAGAAAAATATCGTTATTACCAGAAGATAAGAAAAAAATTGTTTTATTATCAGCAAGTCTTTGTATATTTTTATATAAAAACTTTGCACCAAACTCATCTGTTGGAGCAAAACTGAGATTAACAAAAATATTTTTATTCTTTTCTTTTAATTTCTTAACAACAGTAATAAATTCAGTGAAATCTTCATCATTGTAATTTAAGGAAATTATGTCAAAACCATCAAGATTTACACCATAATGTTCAGATGCTAATAAAAAAGTCTTTTCAACGGCTTCTCTGTGAGAAATATTCATGGTAGGATCATGTTTGAAGTCATCATAAAAAACAATAACATTTTCCTTTGTGACAGAATTTAAAAAATCTTTGGATTTATATTCTGCATAATAAATAGGAAAAATAAATAAAATTATATATGTAATAAATAAGTAAACTACAATATATACAATTGAAGATAAAATATAATCTAAAATCTTAAACATTTTTTTCCTTTTTTTTATTATTATTTTACTATAAAAATATTTATTTGTCAAGTTTTTTAATAACTTGTTTTATTTTTTTAAATATAGTATAATATTTAAAATAAAAGGAAAGGTTACTATGGATATTTTTGAAAAAATTAGGAATGAATATGATTTTCCATATGGTGAAGCTTTTTTCCTTCCAAGAGGATATAACAATACAGGGTCTATAGCAAAAATTGAAGATGCTGTTAATTTCGAAGATGGAACAATGGTTGTCTTATTTGGAACTTTAAATTCTCTATATTTAAAGACACTTGGATCATCAAGAGTTATGAAAATAACAGGAAGACTTTTTGATGAGAGTAATAACTCAATAGGGTTAGAGTGGATGTCTGCATTAAGTAAAGCAGAGTACAAAAAAGAAATTTTAGAAAGAAATTATGGAAGTAAATATGTTCAAGTTTCAGGAGAAATTTCTTCTTATATAAGCAGAGGGAAGAGAGTTGTTTTTTTGAAAAAAGTAGAAATGCAATTATCTGCTTATGTAAAAATAACAGAAAGTATTCAAGCAGTAAAAATGATTCCAATCTATAAACTTAAGAAAAAGATAAAAAAATATGAAATTGAATCATTTATAAAAAATGCGATTAATGAATTTTTGCAAAAAGGTACAGATTTCCCAAAAGAAGTAGAAGAAAAATATAATTTACCAAATATAGCCGAAAGCCTAAATGTGATTCATGGGTATATGGATGTATGGTCAAATTATGTGCCTGAAATATTAGCAGGAGAATCTCCATGGAATAAAAGAATTCAATTAGAGATGATCTGGTTTACATTAAAATATATAAAAAATGAAACAGAGGGGCATGTTAAAGCTCCAAAAATAAATATTGATGAAAATATCATGAATGATTTAAGGGAAAAGCTTCCTTTTGATTTAACAAAAAGTCAAAATGATGCACTTGATAATATTTATGAAACATTATCATCTGGGAAATTTGAAAGAATGTTATTGCAAGGGGATGTTGGTTCAGGGAAAACATTGGTTTCTATTTTTGCAACAAAAGCAATGCTTGCATCGGAATACAACCAAGTTGTTGTAATAGCTCCATCTATCGTATTAGCAACACAACTTTATGAAGAATATGAAAAATATTTAGATGATGCGAATGTTTTCTTAACAGCCGGAAAAGTCGGGGTAAGAATAAAAAGAAAAGTTCAAAAATCATTAGATGAAGGAAAACCAACCGTTGTAATAGGAACTAGTATAGTTAATAATTTTGAATATTCAAAGTTAGGATTGTTAATAGTTGATGAAGAGCAAAAAATGGGAGTTAGGGCAAAAGATGCTTTACTAAAAAATAGAGAGATTCTTCCACATCAAATGTTAATGTCTGCAACACCAATACCAAGATCTCTGGCGCAAGCAGTTTTTGGTAACGCAAAGATAGTAAAGATAGAATCAAAGCCAGAAGGAAGAATAGATGTTAAAACAAAAGTTATAAAAAATGAAGAAAGTTTAAAAAAGATGATGCAATTTATATATAGTGAAGCAAAAAACTATAATAGAAAGACATTATTTGTAGCACCATCTATAGCATCCGGAGAAATAGCATCAGTTGAATCTATTGTTGAATTATGTAAGAAAAATTTAATGGATTTAGAGCTTGGGATTATTCATGGGGAGATGAAAGAAGAAAATATAATGAAAGAAATTCAAAAATTCAAAAATTCAGAAAAACATGTATTAATTGCAACATCAATGGTTGAAGCAGGGTTTAGTGTTCCAGATATGTCAACAGTTGTTATTGTTGGCCCAGATAGATTTGGGTTATCTCAATTGCATCAAATTAGAGGAAGAGGGGGTAGATCAGCTGGCCTGCATGCATATTGTGCATTGTTACCATTAGAGTTTAAATTAAGTCAAAAAGCAATAGAACGATTGTCATTTTTTGCGAAAGAACATGATGGATTTGTTTTATCAAAAAAAGATTTGGATTTAAGAGGTGCTGGTGAGTTAATAGGGATGGAACAATCAGGTGTATCTAAAATAGATTTTATGGAGCATGAAGAAGAAATAGAAATGATGAGAAAATTTCTTTAAATTTTTCTAAATTAGAAATTTAGTGGAAGAAAATCTTCCACTATGATAGCATCATCGCCATCTCTTTCATTTTAAAGCATCTCTCAAGAGTGTCTGTCTCATTCTTTTCATTGCTTCTGTCTGCAATAAATCTAGGATGAGACAAAGCATAAGTAGTTGAATTTCGACCACGTGTAATATCATTGAATTCAATTTCAATAATCTTGTTTAGCCATTTATCACTATTAGCATTAATATCATCCATAAGTTCATCAGAAAGATTGGATACAGAACCCTTAATAGTTTGTTCATCATTTTGAAAAACAAAACTACTATATCTGTCTTCGTTTTTAGTACCAGGAGTGCCCTTTAAAAAACCAACAACTCTAAATTCACCAGAGATGATTAGCTTGCATTTTAATTGATATTTAGATGTACCATCTTTATAAACAAAAGATTTATCTTTCAAGATCCCACCTTCTAAACCTTGATTCATTTTTTCAGCAACAAATTCCATAGCTTCTTTTAAAGAGAATGCTTCTTTATATTCAATAATTCGAATATGTTTTTGCGCATCAATACTAATATTATGTAAAAAAGAAACAAAATCTTTTAAACGGGCAAATCTTTCTTCATAAGTTTCTTTAGGATGATTCTTTTTATCTTTTAAAGCAGCAAGAGCTACATCTTCTTGAGAAACACAATCCCATAAATCATAAATAATATTATGCTCTGGAACGTTTTTCGAATTCAAAAGACCATTGCCAATACTTCTAGGTAAGATATATTCTTCTTCATTTTCTTTTGCAGCAGCATATGATTCTGCGATCATTTGAACATTGTTAGTCCCATTTTTTTTATCTGCTTTTTCAAGCTTTGGAAGAATGGCATTCAATAATTCATCATCTAAAAGAACTGTCATCTCACCATGTAGATAATATCCAGAAATAGGTTCTAAAAGTTTAGATATAAAAGGATATTCTAGTTGTTCTCCACTTCTAGAGAAGAATTCTACAGAATCCAACGCAACAGTTTCAGTGTATCGACCATCAGCTTTTAACTGGATATATGCACCATTTGAAAAATCAATATTATTGACAGAACCTTTTTTTTGTTTATTGGTTTTTTTATCAATATGATCTTTAGTGAGGATATCACATCTCATATAAGGTCTTTTAACAACTAGATCTTTAAACACCTTATTAATTTGTGTTCGACCGACGCCAATTTTCAAATCTCTTCTTAAAATTTTAATAAGAAGGTCTTGTGCTTCTTTATACGTATTAAGAATAGTAGATAAATATTCTACAGCAGCATCACCGGTATATTCTCTATTGTGAAGTTTTTCAAGCATTTTGACGCGTTCTTCTATCTCAATAGAAAAATCAGGATCAGAAGATATTAATTCCAAAGACTTATCTATCACTTTATTTTTAACACCATAAGTCCATTGAACTTTATCATACGTCTTTTGAAGCACTTCTTTTAAGAAGTCACTATTTTTGTATTTTTCCAATACACCTAATTTATAATTCGCACCATTTTCTAGATTAATTTCTTCTAGAAAGAAAAAGATTTCATGCATTTCTGCTCCTTAAATTTGTAGTAACTATTAAAAATAGCCCTAAATATATTATAAACCTTTATTGAAAAAAAATTAATTTCTTCCACAAAAAGATTTATAAGGACAATATCTACAAGTCTCTACTTTACTTGTCATTGAATACACTCCATCATCATTAATAAAAGAGTCTAACGCATCATAAAAAGCTTTTTCTCTATTTTCATTGAATTCTACAGGAACTATTTCAATATTTTTAACATCCCTATAAACAAAACTAATATCCTCGTATTGGTAGTTTGCTTTCACAAGAAGTTTGTAAAATTCAGGTTGAAAATCAACCTCACCTTTTCCAGTTTTTTTCAATAAAGGAATTCTACCGGTTTTATAGTCAGAAATAATATATGAATTAATATAATCCATTCTATCAATAATACCAGACAGAAGAATTGGACCATATTTAGCTTGTAATTTTTGCTCTACAAATTCTATATCATTTATAGAAACTTGCTCTTTTAAAATATATTGATTTAATTTTTCTTTCCAAAATAGAAAATTGTAACTATAACTTGATGTTTTTGGAAGTCCTGTTTTTAATTCAGACTCTATGAGTTCAAAAACAACATTAATAGATGAACCTTCTTTCAGTAAAGAAAGTGATTTTTCTAAAATAGAATGCACAAGAATACCTATATCCCTGTTTTCTGTTTTAAAAGAAAACGATGTTGGTTCTTTAATTTTTTTAATATATTTAAAATAATATTTACGCTTACAAGAAAGGTAGTCTTTTAACGATGATGGAGTCAAGATTCTATCTTGTTGCACAACACTTTTTATATCAAACTCAATCCCATCAAACGAAACCTCAGATTGATAAAACACATCATCAAATAAAACAGAAGAGTCGTATTCTTTGTATTCAACACCATCAATTCTTTTAATAAAGTCAGCAATTTCTGCATTTTCTGAAGAATTGTAAACAATAAATGTTTTGTCACTTTTACTGATTAAAGATTGCCAATAATGATATTGCATAGCAGTACGATCTGATGATGTTGGCATTCCAACAAGTTCTCTGGTTTCAAAATCAATAAATCTATCTTTTTTAATTGCAATAGGAACAACCCCTCTTTTAAATCCAGTAAAAATTAAATATTTTCTACTTAAACCTCTTGAATTTAAAAAATCACAAACAACAACTTTATCTTCTTCGTCTGATAGCCGAAAAGTATCTTTATATTCACCTATTGTGTTAAGAATAATAGATAAAATTGATTCCATATTTAATTTAAACAAAAAATCTTTATAATTATGAAACAATTCAAAAACTTCATTCATTGCACCAGTAGATTCATCTATATTAAATCTTTCAAAAGAACTTTGGATACTGGACAGTAATGATTCTATATAGACAGATGGATCATCAGAATGTAAATTAGAAAATATAAAAGAAACATCATCACGAGATAATACATTATTCTCAATAAATCTATTTAACGTAGAAACATATATGTTTTTAATATTACTATTAAAAAAATCACTTATAGATTCTTCATTTTGCAACATTTCAAGAATTAAAGAATATGTTTTATATGTATCACTGTTTTTAATTGAAGATTCAGATCTAACAATGATATTTTTAGTGTCTTCAAGAAAGATAGATAGATCTCGAACATCTGTATCATCAGCACAAACAACACCTATTTCTCCATAATCGGCACCATTACTTATAAGTTCATCTATTTTTCTTTCAATATATGGGCCATATAAAGAAGACATGGGAACAGTATTAACTTCAATATTATATTCAGGAGAGAAGTCAGAAAGACATTCAATTGATTTTTTACCTATATTAATTTTATATATTTTGTCTTGTTCCAGATCTCCATAATCACCAAGTCTTAAAATAGATTTTTGGAACCAAGAATCTGTGTGAACAAAAAGAATACACTCTATGTTATTTTGAGATAAAGCCTCAAAAATAGATAGATCGAATTTACTGAAAATACCATCATAATAAATTTCAATAGATGATGGAAGTTTGTGAATGTTTTTTAATAATACTGCATCTTTGTTTGTCCACCATTTTGAAATCATAGTAATCATATCTTCATAACCATATGAATACATTAATGCTAAATAATTAGAAAGTATTTTTTCAAGAATTTCAATATGTTGAGCATATTTATTATAGGATTCACTTTTAGAGAGGTCTTTTAGTTTAACATTTTCAACTAAAGTCTCTTGCAAAAAAGAAAGGATACTAACAGAGTTGCTTAAAAAATTTCTATCTGAATCATCTAAATCTAAATTTGAGAATTCATCAAATTGACAAGCTTGGTGCATAATAGAAACACGCAATGATAAATTGTCAATAAATTTAAACCCATCATCAGCTGCAACATTTTGCTCTAATTTATTGATTAAAACATCATCTTGATTTCCAACTCTCTGTTTTATTCTCGTATTACTATAAACTCTCATAGTTTCTCCTTTTTGTATATTATTATTATACTACATTTATTGATTGGTTGTCAAGTATTTTTAACATACTTGCAAAAAAAAATAAAATATGGTAAAATTTTAAAAAATAAAAGAATTAATTGTTTTTTAAGTAAATAATTAGTAAAAAGAGGAAAGACGATATGAGTAATTTAATTATAATTGGTCCAAAAAATATAGAGGATGTTCAATTTGATTTTTTATTTCAATTGATATATAAAAAAGTTTTAGAAAAAAATGGGATAAATAAACCAAAAGATCTGCACATGCTCCCAGTATCTTTTTTTGCTACAAAAGATTTTAAAAAAAGAACTACAAGGAATGGTTTTTTGAATCATATCAAAAAATATTTTGCATTTCAAATTGTAGATGAAGAAAAAATAAATTCAACAAAGCAAAAAGAGTGGTCTAGGAATAAAATAAAATTCAGCAGTAATGATTTCTATTTTTTAAACGAGAAAGAGATGATCGTGTTAAAAGAGAGAATTATTAAAGGGAAAACTTTAGTTGAAGTTAGTAAGAGTGAAAAATTAGGTATTTCAAGAGAAAGAGTGAGACAGATTGAAAGTGTTATATTGAATTATTTTAGATTACTATCATTACCAAATTTTGTTGAAAGAGTAAATGATATTTTTGGCGAAAAACAAATGGTATGTAAAGAAGATATTCTTGAATTATTTGATGACAATGATGCTGCAAGTATATTTAATCATTATTGTTCTGTGCAGAACAATATTTATGGTATTAAATATTCTCAAACACATAGTTTGTATTATAAAAACAATGGAATGTCTCCTATTTTAATTGAAGAAACAATGAAATCAAATTTAAAAAACCATGGGATGGCAATTTATTCAAAAAATCAATTAAAGAAAATGGTTTTCAATAATGAAGAAAACTCAGATGATTTGATAGAATGCATATTAAAAGAAAAAACAATTTTCGAGAAAAAAAATGGATTCTATTTTTTAATTCCAAAATCAAAATCATTTGTAATTGAAATTTTTGTAGCACTAAAGAAAAATGGTTATATCATTAAAAAAGAATTTGATGAACTTGTTTCTTTTTGTAAAGAATATTCAAATATCTTTAAAAGTGATGAAAAAATGGAAAAAAATGCCTTTAGTGTTTTATTAGAGCATAATCATAGAATAATTTTATGGGGATGGGGAGTTTATGCTCATATTCAAAATATATATAGATCATTTAAAATTCCAACTTTTGAAATTGAAGACTTTATCTCTAAAAAATTAAAAGACACAGGTATGATATCAGCTGAATTAATTTACGAAGAGTTTAAAGATTTATGTAATGAGTATGAAATTCCAAATCATAATGCTTTATATAGTGTTTTAAGAACAAAACTTGATGATAAATTTTATTTTAATCATTGTCCATGGATCAAAAAAGAGGAAGATGATGATGTTGTTATCGATGTTGTGATAAAGTATATGATAGAAAACAACAAAGAAACAATAAGAGTTAGCGAGGTTGTTGAAAAATTTGGAGTTTCAAAAGTAAGAGCTGCTCAAATTTTAGCTTATTCTAAAAAAATGGAACAAACTGGTAAAAGTGGTGAGTATAAAATAATTTAAAGGAAAAAATATGAGAAAAATCATTTTATTAAGTATTGGGTTGTCAGCAATTTTATCTGCTGATCCAAGATATGCTATGTCAATGGGCGCAGGATATGTAGGTAGTATGATAGAAAACAATAATGGAATTCCATCATCATTGAATACAAATGGTCAATATGGTGATCAAAATGGATTTAATATAAGAACATCTTTCATCGTTAATGATGGGTTGCTGTATGGTAATGGTGGATATTTGAAAATTCAATATGATAGAGTTGATGGAGTAAGCAATGGAGAGTCTAGAAATAATTTTATTCAAAAAAAGATGGAAGCTTATAATGTAGAATTAACGGAAGAATACTGGACTAGGAAATATCATGTTTACTCTGGTATTGTTGCAGAAAACAACAACATTGACATGACTTCAACACTAGGAGATACATCATCATATAAATATACCGGTCTAGGTTTAGAATTTGGTGGAGAATATAATTTTAATCATTGGCTTAGCATTGGTGGATTAATTGGAGCAACATATTTGTTTAATGGAAGTATAACTATAAATGGTTATAAAGAAAAAATAAATACAGGAACAAATTATTTTGCTTCACTACCAATTAGATTTAAGATCAATCAAAATTTCAATATTTTATGGGAAACAAAAGTTAAGCATGTTTCTATTGGTGGGACCAATATTTCTTATAATTCAAATACAAGAGCAGGTTTTGATATTCATACATCAACTGTATCTTTTAATATGGTTTTTTAATAGGAGCTGTGATGAAAAAAATATTATTAACATTGAGTTTATTTGTTTCATTGTATGGAGAAAGTGATTTTCTAAAAATGCTAAAAAAAGAATCTTTAGTTGACTATAAGGCTTTGATCGGAGTTGTAAAATATGAAACATGCAATAATTACAACTTAGATAAAATTGATGAAAAATATGCGGAAAAAGTAACTACTAAAAATAGTGAATTATATGAAACATTGAGAGAGGCTGCAAAAATAACCCCTATTGATAATGTTATTATGAAAATGGTTGCAGAAAAATGTAACAATAAAAAACCAGAGGTAGAGGAAATAAATATAAGAGAATCTCCAATTGTAATATCAGACAAAGCAGAACAAGCAAGACTATTAACTGGTATAACTAAAAAAGCTAATGATGAGGTTTATCCGGTAATAGCAGAAAAAGAAAACTGTTTAATATTCTTAAAAGTAAAGAAAGAAAATGGTCAATTTTTAGGGAAAATAGATAGAGAAAAATGCGGAGAAATTATATCTAAGAAATCAGGAATAGTTGTTTCAAAAACAGGACATATTGATGATGTTGATTATTCAAACATTGGGGAAGTAATCAATATTTATCCGATCAATTAATTCTCCACAATTTTTGTGGAGAATTAAAATACACATCATAAAAATGAAAATAATTTTTTACGAATTTCATTATAACTAAGCCACGGAGAAAGATCTTTATATTTTTCAAAAAATAAATCGTTTACAAAAATATCTAAAATTTTAAAACTCCATTTAGAATTTTCTTTATATAATAAAACAATTTTTTTACCTCCAGCATATAGTTCTTGTTCACTATAATAACTTTCAATGATTTCATCAGAAAAAGAAATGTTTTCAACAATTAAAAATACGATTTCTTGAGTATCTTTTGATTCAAAAGTTTGAAATGTATCTTTAATATGGGAGAAAAACACACTTTCTCTTCCATCATTATCTTTAATTTGAATTTTTGCATCAAATATTTTATCTTTATAATCATCAGTAAAAATTTCATTTATTTTGTTTGAAAAGAAAACACCCTCATATTCTCTTTCTGAATCAATAGCTTGTACCAATAAAAATGGTTTATTTTTCTTTGAAATTTTATGAGTTATTTTAGATACTTTAATTAAAGTATCTATATGTAAAACATGCCCATCATCCTCAATCTCTCTATAAACTTCTATATTACTGAAAGGGTTTGATGTTCCTAAAGGATAGCTTAAAACTCTAACTTCATTATTAAATTCTTCAAATTGAGAATCTGATTTTGGAACATTGATGTATTTTTTTATTAAATTAAAATTCTCAGAAAATAAAGATAAATTAAATTCTTTATGAAGACCATGAATAATAGAAGCCTGTTTTAATATATTAGTAGAATTGTTAAATAATCTATTTCTAGAAATAGTAAAACAATCAAATGCACCAGAAGCAGCTAAAAATTCAAAAGTATCTTTTTTTAATAAAGAAACATTAATGTTATTTAAAAAATCAGATAAAGAATAAAAAGGTTTTCCATAAATTAATCTTGAATGGATGATGTGCTCAGCAATATCTCTACCAACACCTTTTATCATATCAATACCATAAGTAATGCTACCATCTTCATTTGCCACAAATCCCAGAGCTGTAGAGTTGATATTTGGTTGTTTGATTTCTATATTAAGGTCATCTATACAGTGTTTTATATATATTTTCAACTTATCATGTTCATCATGAATGCTAGTTAATAATGATGCCATAAATTCAGAGGGATAGTGTATTTTCAACCATGCAGTTTGAGCTGTAATCATTGCATAAGCAGCAGAGTGTGATTTATTAAAACCATATTCTGCAAAACCTGTAATTAAATCAAAAGTTTCTTCAGCATCAGCAGCCGGATACCCTTGTTTTGTGGCACCTTTAACAAACTCCTCTCTGTATTTTTTCATAACTTCTGGTTTCTTTTTACCCATAGCTCGACGTATAATATCTGACTCTGCAAGAGAAAAACCACCAATAACTTGAACCATACTCATAATTTGTTCTTGATAAACAGGAACGCCGAATGTATTTTTAAGAACAGGTTCTAAAGATGGAAATTTATATACTATTTCTTTTCGACCATGTTTACGATCAATAAAATCATCTAACATTCCAGAATTGATTGGACCAGGACGGTACAGAGCAAGAATTGCGACTAGCTCTTCAAATCCATCTGGCTTTAACCTTTTATTTAAACTTTTCATTCCTGGAGATTCAATTTGAAACATTCCAGTAGTATTACCTTGAGTTAGTGTTTCATATATAAAAGGATCATCTACATCGATATCATAAGTTGTTAATTGAAGATTATGGTTTTTATTAATAGCTTTTAAAGAATTTGAAATAACATCTAAAGTTTTCAATCCTAAAAAATCAAATTTAATAAGATCAACATCTTCTAAATAATTTAATGAATATTGCGTAACAACCATTCCATCATTTTGAGATTGTATAGTTGGTGTTTTTTCATAAATTTTATTATCAGATATAGCTACACCAGCAGCATGAATCCCCATGTTTCTTTGAATCCCTTCCAATTGAAAACAATAATTGAGAAGAGAGCCAGATGGATCTAAATTATTCAATGCTTCAAAAGCTTCAGGCGCAGCGTCCATAGCTTCTTTTAAATTTTTTGCAGTACCAGGTATATCTTTTGTTATTTTATCTATAGAAGAATAATTAAAGCCAAGAACCTTTGCAACATCTTTAATCACACCTTTTGGGAGTAATGTTGAAAAAGTGGCTATTTGTGAAACATTGTCAAAATTATATTTAGAAATTACATATTGGATAATTTCTTGTCTTCTTTCTTGCATAAAATCAATATCTATATCAGGCATAGATACTCTGTCAGGGTTTAAAAAACGCTCAAACAAAAGACCATATTTAATTGGGTCTATGTCTGTTATTTCTAAAGCATATGCGACAAGAGAGCCTGCAGCAGAACCCCTTCCAGGACCAACAGCTATTCCAAGTTTTTTTGCTTCTTTTACAAAATCCCATACAATAAGCATATATCCCGGGAATTTCATTTTATTAATAATACCTATTTCAAATTCAAGTCTGTCAAAATATTTTTGATGTAAAGATTTATCTATATATTGTAATCTTTCATTTAATTTTTTTCGACATAAAAAAGAGAACACTTCATCATCTGAATTTGTTATATTATATTTTTTACTAAGAATATGTGTATCTATAAAACCTGGAGGAGTAGCTTCACCTAATTTTATATATAAATCAATTTTTGATATAAGTTTATAAGAATTGTTAATTGTTTCTTTAGAAAATATTTCCAAAAGCCTATTGTCGCTTACCAACTTGTGTTCTTCACCTTTTTTGCATAAATTAGGGATAAATTGAGAAGGGTTTTCTTCACCTATTAAACGAAGTATTTCTCGCGCCTCCATTTCATTTTCTAAAAATAAAAATTCCTGAGCACAAACTGTTGGTATATCACCAGAATATTCATCATAAAAAGATAATCCAACATAAAGTTCTTTACATATTGATTTAAAATCATTAAGACTGTCTGATTCTAATAAACTGGAATCGGATGGAATAATTACAATAATATCATCAATCATTTCTTTTAAGTGTTTAAAATTAATACGAGGCTCCTTAAAGAACCCAATACCATTTGCAGTAGAAGATATTTTCATTAAATTTTTATAACCATTATTATTTTTTGCAATAAATATTACACTATGATATTGAATGTATTTTTCCTTTATATCTAAAGAAAAATGAAGGTTTGTTTCAATTCCAATAATAGGTTTAATATTATTATTTTCACACTGTTTATAAAAATCCAAAACACCAAACATAACATGTTTGTCAATTAACACAGCAGTTTTTTCACCTGTTTTTTTTACATGCTCGATCATTTTTTTAATCGTAATAGTTGAATATAGTAAAGAATTGTCGCTTCTAGTTCTAAAATTAATCATTTTTTATTCTCCTGAAAATATTTTTATTATACATAAAAAACAATAAAAAAACAATGATTTTTTAAATATCAGTAAAAAATAAAGATTTATAATATAGTTAGGACTATTTTACATTTTTGTAATTAGTTACTATTGTTTTAGGAGAAGATAATGGCAGGAGAGTTTTCAGTAAGTGTTTCTGACACTACATATGATGTAGGTATTGTAAAAACAATGTGGTTAGATGGAAATGTTGTGGATCCAGAAAAAATGAAAAATAGAGTGTCTATTGATAGTTTTGAGCATGGAGCACATTCAAATGGTCATCTTATAAACGCAATAAGTCAAGTCGTTTTTGTTGATATGATGACCACCTCAAATATTGGTCCAAAGAAAGCCATAAGCGAAGCTTCAAGATCATGGCATCATATGATTATGAAAATAGGAGATAAGGTGACGAAAATTGAAGATACAACAAAAGATTTTCAAGTTTCTCACCAAATCATTGAAAGTGCCGGGGTAAGAAGAATCAACGCATATAAAGCTGAAATATTAAATCAAAAAATAATTGGCTCTAAAGTATATGTAATGATAAACCCGGGAGAAAACAAGGATTTAAAGATCCAAAATAAGGTCAAAGCTCTCTTAAACAAACTTCCATTTCCAATGGAAAAAGAGTGGGAAGAGCATATAGGAAAATCTTTAAAAGTTGCAAAACTAAAAAAGACAAATCCTGATGACCCAAGGGATATTTTTAAAATCGCTATCCCTACAGATGGCGAAATGGAAAGCATCATTAGAAAAGCCCACAAACAAACGATTTGGAAACAGTTACACAATCAGTTTCCAAGATTGGAGTCCGTAATGGATGGTGTTTATGATATTGAGAATTTTAACTTAAAAAAATGGTTGAATTTTCTAAAAGATTTTGGGCAAAAAGAATTTAAAGAACTTTCTGAGCCTGAACAAAAAGCACTAGTGAACTGTTTTGAATTATTTAATGATGATGCTAAACAACTAGTGAAGAATTTCACTCCCAAACAATGGGAGGGAGTGGATTTAACTTCATTTTTCATCAGAAAGAAAAGATTTAAAAATCTAAAGGAAAGAGATATTCCAAGATTTGAAAAAGAGCTTTCTGAATTTGAAGAAGAGGACAATTCTGTTGAAAAAAGAGAATTAACAATGAAACTTGAAATGGCTAAAAATGCTCTTGATAGTTTAAATGATCCAACAGAAGAAATAGAATTCATATCTTCTGCTGTGAAAAAAGCAGTGTTTTCACATGAAGATAAAAAAGGTTCTTATGAACTACTTAAAAATGTAATAGCTAGAGCTGATGCATTAATGGAGTATTTCAAAGAGAATCCTGATTTAAAAATGACGAGAAAGAATATTAAAGCAGCGTTACTCAAAGTAAAATACAAAAACATCAGATATGATGAAATTGCAGAGCTTTGTGCACGCGCAAATGTGTCTCAAACAGAATTTGAGACATATCAGGATTTATGGGATTCTAATATGGAAGCAAGATTAACATCTCCAACGAGAATACCAACATTAAGTGGTAGAGTTGGAGATTTAGACTGGGAGATGTTAGATCAAAGAGATCCAGAAATCCTGGTAGCCGGAAACGAAACACATTGTTGTCAAACAGCGAATGGGATAGGGTCAGCATGTGTAAGATATATGCTACAGAACCCTATGACATCAACTATTTTCAAAGTGTCAAGAAAAAAATCAAACAAATATCTTGCTCAAAGTTTTGTTTGGGTTGATGAAAATAAAAACATTCTTTGTTTTGATAACATTGAGGTTGATGGAGGAAAAATCAAAGAGGAGATTCTAGCATGCTATAGAGATTATTTAGAAAAAACAAATAATCTTCCAAGATCTATGAGATTTGAACACATGACAATAGGTACAGGTTATTCAGACGTTGATCTTGGCGGTATGTTAAAAGCAAAAGATGGTCAGAAAGCATCAATTCCTAATTCACTAGGTTATTCAGATGCAAAAAATGCTCAAGTTATACTTGGGTAAGATTTCCCCCTGGGGAATCACAATTGATTAAATCTAAAATTTAATGTATAATAACAAAATATAAAAAACAATCTAAGGAAATAAAAAATGAACTCCTCTATAATTACAGTTCCAATATATGACTTGATGAGATCTCCATTGCAACCAAGAATGGATGAAACAACAGGTATTGAAGAATTACAAGATTCAATTGCATCAATAGGCCTTATAAATAGACCAAAAGTTATTCCTCATCCAGAATTTCCAAAAAAATATATCATACAAACCGGACATAGAAGAATTAGAGCTTGCAAAAATCTAGGAATGAGTACAATCGAAGTAGAATTATTGGATAAAGAAGATAAAAGGCTTCCATTGGCTGATAACATGCTTAGAGTAGATCTACATATTATTGAAATTGCAGATTCAATTGTAGAAGCGATTGAAGAGAATATTTTTGAAGATGAAATAGATATTGCAAGTATTACAGGCAAATCAATAGAAGATATTAAAAAAATGACAAATTTTGGAAATAAATTTCCTGAATACTTAAAACTTTACATCATCAAAAATAGTAAATATATATATGCAAATTCATTGGACTTTTTAGCAAAACTAGCAGATCTTATTGAATTAAAACCTGGAAAAAAGATCATAATGGAGTTAGTACATTCTATTGAAAATTTTGAAAATCAAAATGGCGCGAATATGAAAAGATTTTTAGAAATGGTTGATGAATATATTAAAGAGATAAAAGCAGAGAGAAAAAAAGAAAAAGAAATGGAGTCTGATAAGGTTGCAGAAGAAATTGAGGAAATTGAAGAAATTGAGGATATTTTTGATTTTGCAAGTGATGATGAAAAAGAATTTGAAGATAATGCCTGCTTAGATGATGAAGAGTTGTTAGAGCAAAATATAGATGAGTATGAAAATAAAATAAATGAGCTAGGGTTGTTCGTAACGCATGATGATGATTGGAGAAACATCTCTATAAAAATAAATATTGACGAGCTCTCAACCACATCAGAATCTCAACTATTATCAGTTTTAGAAAAAATCAAGAAAAAAATATCATAAGGAAGTAAAGATGTCAAAAAATAAAGAAGCTATTGAATTATCACTAATAGGGATTGATGATAAAGATGAGTATGAAAAAATAAGAGAATTTGGTCATAAACAATTTTTTGTATTTAGAAGAAGTTTTCCATCAATTCCTGCAGATGAGGAGTTTGTTGATGAAATTGTTTCAAAAGCTTTATCAAAAGCGATCTTTACATACAATCCAAACATGGGTGCTGCGTTTCAAACACATTTTTATACAAAATTAAAAGGTGAGATTACAATTTACATAAAAAAATCTGAAACAACACAAAATTATGCACAAAAGCTAATAAGTAATGGAGATCTAGTTGTTAAATATACTGATGAAGGTTTTGAGTCAGAATCAATTTCACCAAAAACTACAGATGAGGAAATTGAAGAGGAAGAGGAGTATCAAAGAAGACTTTCAGCCACATTGATGTCAAAAGCTGAACTTCCAATGAAATTACAAAGAGTAATGTATGCTGTATTGGAATATGATAAAGTAAGAGATGCAGCAGAGATACTTAATATGGAACCTACTGAAATAAAATCATTCAGGAATAGAGCATTATCATTAATATTAAAAAAAGTGCTAAGAAGTTCTCATTTAACTGATGAAGAAAGAGAATCTATGAAAAAGGAATATCATTTAATATGATTTTAAATATTGTGGATTTCAGGGGAAGAAAGACGGAAAAAACAGACAAAGTAATTCCGTACGATTCATTGAAGCCAAAAATGTATATAGATGACAAGGATGGTGAAATATCGTCGAAATTTGCATATTTGGATTTTTTTAGAAGAATAGATGGATATTCTTCACTTCAAACAAGAAGAATTCCAAAAGACTACAATATTTTATTATCATTAATTCAAGAAAAAACAAAAAAAATATCTATAAATAAAAAAGAAGATGATATTAGAATATACAGACAAGAAAGGTTGTTTCTTTTAAATTCTTTTATAAAAATATGGACAAGCAATGATAAAAAAGTTTCATATCAAACAGATAAAGTTTCAACATTATTAGCATTATCAATAGAAGAATTGATAATTATAGCAATAATATCTACAAGTAAAGTTATCTTAAAAAATGGATTTAATAGCAGAAATTATAATCAAGAGAAAAAAGCTCAATTAAGAAATATTAAACCAATTTTATTAATGAAGTTTTTATTTGAATCTCATAATAGGAAAACATTACATGAAATGATTGTAGATTATGTTGAAGGAAAAGATGATCTTTTCTTTATTGATGATGAAAATGTTTCAGAAAAATGGAAAAATAAGATAAATAAAGAGTTGTGGAAAAAAGATAAAGAATATGCATTTAATAAAAGAGATTTTAATGAAAATAATGCAATGCCATTACATATATTGTATAAATTACTAAATAAATATAATATATTTGCATTTGAAATGATGAGGGCTTTATCCACATTAGAGAAAAGAGGTATGATTCAATATTCTGAAGGAATTATTTCAATACACGAAAGTATTCAAAGTAAATTTGATCTCAATTTTTTAGAATTAATAGAAGATTTTTTAATTTTTCCAAAATCAAATACTGCAGCAAAAATAGTGTCTTTTGTATTGGCTAAAGACAAGATAGCTTGTCCAGTTTGCGGTGAATCATTGTTTTTCAATAAATATGTAAGGTGTAAAAAATGCAATTATAATGTTAAGAAAAACTTTAAAATAAAAAAACAATTTAGAGAGGATGAATTAGCATCATTAATACAATATGGACAAATATTGTCATTTGTAAATAAAAAACCTGTTGTTTTTTATTTAAATAAAGAAGCCGGATTAATAGAATTTTAGTTGTTTTTTTTTAAAAAATAAGATATAATAAGAATAAAAAGGTACGATATGAAATTTATATTATTATTTATTTCTTTTACATATATAGTAATGGCGAATAATATTAAACCTAATAATATACCAAATGATTTAGTTTATGGTATTTTAATGAATGAATGTTATATAGACAAAGGTTTTTGTAACCCATATATTATTTCATTTAACAATAAAAAAGACATAAAGAAAGCAAAAAAACTAGGTTTGAAATTTAAAAATAAAAGATCAATTTACTGCGAAACTGAAAAAAAATGCGAAAAAACATTAATTTTTTTATTAAAACATAAAATATCAAATTTAGATCTCGGTGTTTTTCAAATAAATTACAAATATCATAAAATGGCAAAAAACGAATATTTTAATTTTAAAAAATCAAAGTTAAAAGTAAAAAAAATATTAGCGAATTTAATAAACAAATATGGATATTCTTGGGAAACAATTGGAAGATATCATAGTAGTACCAAAAAACTTAATAAAAAATATTGTTTATCGCTATATAAAAATATAAAAAAAATAAAAAAAATAAAAGAGCAGTAAAAATGATGATTTCAACTCATACTATCACATCTATTGCTTTAGCAGGAGCAGTTGTTTCTATTGCATACAATTTTGGATATACAATAGATAAAGAATTATTGCAATTTATAATTCCTTCTATTTTATTGGGTACAGCATTTCCAGATATAGATGAGCCTGAATCATGGATAGGAAGGAGAACAAGAGGAATATCTGATCTTATAAAGATAATTTTTGGACATAGAGGTATTACTCATACGTTGATTTTTATCCTAGTATTTACATTGATTTTAATAGCTATAAATATATTTTATGGAGAAAAACATTTTTTTCTATCAATATTTGGCTTTGCTTTTGGAATGTTAGGTCATATTATAGGAGATGCTCATACAAAATCAGGAATTATGTTGTTTTATCCATTTTCAAAAAAAAGATATTACGTATTACCTAAATTTTTAAGATTCAAAACCGGAGGGATAAAGGAGCAAATATTTGCATTATTCTATTCTGCTATAATTATGGTGGAAATAACTTATATTTTTCAAAAAGGAACAATTTAAAAATGAGAGCAATTATACCTATTTACAATGAAGCCGACAATATTTCGATAAAAAATAAAAAAGAATTGATTGATTTTATAAAAAGTGAAGATTCTACACAAAAAATGAAAACCATCTGCTCTGGTGATATAGAGAGAATGTTATTTGGATATGCGGAAGAAGACCTTCTAAATAAAATGAAGCAAAAAAAAGAAGCTATACATAAATTAAATGAAGAGGAAAGAGGTTTTTTAGTTCCAGGGGAAATTTCAATAAATACTCATGGGGGAGAATTAACAGCAGGAGAGTATGTATTAAATGATAATGGGTACGGAACAAATGGAATTGAGTTAATTGGATATCATAGACAAAAAACAAGATTAATGACAAAAAAAGAAGTTGTTATTAAAAACAATGTTAGCGCAACAAATGTATTATTTAAAAAAATGAAAAGGGGAGAATCAGCCTTTATTATAATAGAAAATAATGCATCTTTAATATTGGAAAATTCAATTTTAGATGCAATTACAATTATTGTAAAAGATGGAGCCAGATTAATTTTAAACAATGTTCAAATAAATGGTAGTGTAAAAGGGATAGAACAACAAGGGGAAGGTTTTGTTGAATCAAACAATGTTTATTTCAATGGTGTTGCCTATGAATATCATTTTGAGAATATGAATAAAAATACAGCCATTAACATTGTAGATTTTGAAGATAAAAAAAGTATAAGTGATTTTTTAAGAAGGTCTATGGCAGACAATATTGAAATAGATACAAACATGATCTTTGATGAAGAAATAAAAATTAAAACTCCTGTTAATTTTGTGAATAAAACAGATGATGACATTTTGCTTCAATTTGAACAATTGAATATTATGGCAAATTTTAAAACAACAGGTAAAATTGTTGTAAAATCAAAAATTAGCATATCAGACGTTTCTGATGTAAATATTGATTTAAGTAAAATTTTTGGAAGCATAGAAGTTGTTGATTCTCAGAAAATAAAAATACAAGGTATTTATGAAAAAGATCCATCAAGTGAAATATGTATTTTTGTTAAAAATTCTGAAACAGTTATTAATGCTAAAATATATTCAAAAGAAAATCATGGCATAGGAGTAGAAACGACAAATAGTAAAATTTTGTTTAAAAACAGTCTAATATCAAATTTTGAAGCAAGTTTACTAGGTAAAAAAGAAAAAGAAAATGAAGAAGATGAAGTTTTAATAAAAGATGAGATGGAGTTTTCTGAAGTTTATTTTGATGGGTTAAGAATAACAAAAACAGGTGTTGCTATAGAAAGTAAATATGCTATTTCAAAAATAGAAGGTAAAGATATAAATATCACATCATCATATAAAGGTATGGATATAACAGGTTCTCAAGTTTTAATAGATAATATGAGAATATCAGGCATATCTTCAACTCCTATATTATTTAAAGAAACAGATGCAATTATTGGAGGAAGCTCTATTATTGAAAATATTGCAGACGGTGTAAAAGTAGAAAATAAATCATTTGTTGAAATGAGAAATATTCTTTTTAAAGATATTGAAAAACATGAATCAATATCAGTGATGGGTGCAACTATAATTTTAAGAAAACCTGTTTTTGAAAATGTATTGACAGCAATTTATTCAAGAAAAGGTGGCTTTGTTGTAACAGAAGATCCTAAATTTATTAATGTTAAGCATTCCATTCAAAAAGAGCATGGTTCTTTATCACAAATGGATTACATAGAATATATTGAAGAACTTAAAAAAAGAGAGGGTGTAAATGAATAATCTAGAAAAAGTAATAAATGATATTGAAAACTCTATATCAAGTAATATTCCATTAATTTATATAGAAACAGAAGAACATAAAAGAGGAATGTTGATAATTAAAGATATAGCTGAAAAGCTATCAATCAACAATTTATTGTCATGGTCTGAATTTACTGGAATTATAGACATTAATAAAGAGGAAGAAGTAAGTAAAGAAACCAATTTTAAAAAAATGATAGAGTTTGTTTCCAAAGAAAAAAGAAAAAGTTTGTTAATCATAAAAAACTTACATAATTTTATGAAAGATGATGAAAATGTGTCTGCCCTATTAGGAATGATTGATGATATAACACAAAAAGACCTACCAATAATTATCATAACTTTATCAACAATAATGAAAATACCTCAAGATATTGCTCAATATGTAAATTATTTTGAGCTTCCTTATCCTACAAGAGAAGAAATTACAGTAATGCTGGATAAAACATTACAAGATAATAATATGGATTTAGATAAAGTAACAAAATCATTTTTCATTGAAAGTTTAAATGGGCTTAGTGAAGATCAAGTTTTATTAATGATATATTCAGCGATAGGGAAAGCATTTTATGAAAATAGATTTATTGATAATAATGATGTTGAAGCGATTATTAAACAAAAAAGACAGATTATAAACAAATCCGGTGTAATTGAAGCAATAGATAATGACTCTTTTAATTTTGATGATATTGGTGGATTAGATAATCTAAAAGCATGGATGGAAAATAGAAAAAAAGTATTTTCAAACATGTCTAAAGCAAAAGAGTGGGGAGTTATTCCTCCAAGAGGATTATTTTTATTTGGAATGCCTGGAGTTGGTAAATCATTAACATCAAAAGTAATTGCATCATATTACAATCTTCCATTATTAAAATTAGATATGGCACTTATTTTTGGGGCAAAAGAGCCTGAAGCAGCAGCAAGACTAGCCTTGAGACTTACAACAGCTGTTGCTCCTTGTATTTTATGGATTGATGAAGTTGAAAAAGCTTTTGCTGGTACTGAAGCAGGAACAGTAGGTAATGATACAGCAATGCGTGTGTTTGGTCAAATATTAACATGGATGGAAGAAAATAAAGCTCCAGTATTAACAGTTGCATCAGCAAATGATATTTCAAATATTAGAGGAGAATTAATTAGAAGATTTGATGAAATGTTTTTTGTTGACTTTCCTTCAAAAACAAGTGAAGTTAAATCAATATTTGAAGTTCATTTAAGAAGAAAACTTGGGGAAAAAAGAAAATGGTATGTTGATGATCTTGACTATAACGCAATTCATAAGAGAATGAGACAGATAGTTAAAAGATATGGCGGTGAAGAAGAAGCAGGATATGCTGGTTCAGATATAGAAAAAATAGTAAAAGAAGTTTTAAATTCAGCATATACTTCAGGGATTGAAAAAATAAAAACAAGACATTTTATTCAAAAAATTACAGAAGTTAGGCCACAAAGAGGTGATGTTATCGCCAAAATGAAATCAGAGGCTTTAAAGATGGATGCTATTTTAGCTTAGATGTATTAAATTATGATATAATTATACATAAGAAATTAAAATTTTTCAAGGATTTTGTGTGTTTAAAATTTTACTAATTACTATTTTTGTCATCAGCGGTTTATATGCTGATGACTTTTACGATGATATATATGATAACAATAAAATATCTATTGATATTAAAAAAGAAAAAGTTAATAAAAAAAGTTTAAAAATTACCAAGAAAAAAAACATTAAATACAAAAAAGAAATAAAAAAATACAGAGTTATGAAATCAGGAATAATTATATATGATTTACAAGAAGCTCAAAAAAGAGCTAAAGCAGAAAATAAAAAAATAGTTCTAGTAGTTTATGATGATCAATGTCCAGTCTGGAGAAAGTTCGCAAAAAACTTAAACAATTCTCAAAATTGGTTTGCTAACTATATAAAAGATAATTTTGTATTTTCAATAATGAGTATTCAAAATTCACAAAAATTTCCACAATTAAGATCAACAGTTTCTCCAACAATATATTTTTTAGATAAAAATTTAGACCTTTTAACAAAACCAATAGAGGGTGATCCAATAGATTCTCCATACTTTCGTTCTTTTATTATAGCAGTAAAACAAAATTAATCGGGGTTTTTTGAAATGTTGTGATAAAGTTTATAATATAGTTAGGACTATTTTTATGCATGTATAAATATAGTTACTATTATTTAAGGAGAAATAAAATGAAAACTGCAGATTCATTTTTAAGATCTCAAAGCAGAACTTTAGTAGTCACAGATGTTGATTTCAAAACTGATGTTAAAATCAGAAAAGCAACATTGCTGACAACGTCGGAATATTTTTATCAGAAACACTTAAATAGTGATGTTTTTGATAAAGTGTTTTTTGATGATATGTATTTTAATGGTTATAGACCATCAAATGTCATCATCATCAAAGACAATAGGAAAGACATTGAGTCGATTACTCAAAGTATAATGATTGAGAAAGGAACACAAGTTGCCATTTTGTCAAAAGCTTTTGTAAAACTTTTTTTAAATTATATTAAAATGAAGCCAATTTTGGCCTCATTTAAATATGCTAAAAAACTCATTGAAATAGATGATGAAATAGAAGATTTGAAAAGTATAGATGATAAAAAGGTTAAAAAAGCCAAAAAAGAAGAGTTGATTGAAATAAAATCAACAATTCTTGAGGCTTATAAAAGAGAGCTGAATTCAATACCAAACTTCATTTGGTCTTATTTGTCAAAATTTCATATTTTGAAAATAGAGCAAGAAGAATTAGTATTGATGAAGAGACAAAAGTCCATATATCTTGCAAAAGAGATTGGACTGGAATATGGTATTATCAAAAAAATTGTTGAAACAGGATGTTACACAACAGAAAATTATGATAATATCTTAGGAAAAACTATTGATAATGAAAGAGATGGAGACCCAAGACAAATTAAAACATCTAATTTTTTAAATGTTTTATCTCAAAGCCTTGGATATGAATCAATAGTTAATTTTGAAGATGATAATGAGGAAAACAAGGATGTTGAAAAACCATTATTAAAACTTCAACCATCTCATATAACGATTGCTTTGAATTCTTCACGCCTAAGTGGAACAATTTTTACAGAGCATGGAGAAACATTGATCAAGGGATCAACAACAAAAACAGTAAGAAGAGCGTCAGACAAAAACTATGAAGAGTTTTTGAAAACAAGACAAATGGCTTACTATAAAGACACATACCAATTAAGAGAGGAAAGTTCTTCTAGATTTGTGGAAGCAAATCTATCAGAATTGCATAAAATGCTTTCTCAAATTGGTAGTGAGGTTGATTTGACAGATATTGATTCTTTAAAACCTTTGCTTGAAATTATGGCAACAGGTAAAAGAGTTGATTTACCAGGTCAAGTTTCAAAAACATTAGGTAATTATTTCGCTCAAAAAAAATACGGCTACTCTATATATAATGGAGAACCGGGAATAGGTAAAACACAAGTATCTTTTTCAGTAACAAGACTTCTTCTTAAAACTGTTTACAAAAAAGGCATGAAGAGTGTTTTTATCTGTGATGGAGCAAAACACCTTAAGAAAATGGTTAGAGAAGCTGAATTAATTTTAGGGGAAGATGCCATCATCAAAGTTATTAGAAGCAATAAAGATATTGATTCTTTAATTAATGATGATATAATTGAAGGAAAAGTAAGAATGTATGTAGTATCGAAAGATACCGCAAAGCGTTCTGAGTCTTTCAAAAATATCCCTAAGCTAAGAAAATGCCCTTCATGTGGTGCTAGATTTGTTAAAAAAGATGTAGAGTTAATTGAGGATAAAAATCCAAAAATTAAAGATCATATCAAAAAAGCAAAAATAGTAAAAACAAAATACTCAAACAAATGCTCAAATTGTAATGATAAACTAATTTATACATACAACAAAGCGAATTTGAGTGGAAATTTTACATGGGGTAAAACAAAGGTTAAGTCTAAACTTGTAAAAGAAAAAGGTCTAAAACCTGTAGAGTCTTTTGGTAAAAGATTAAAAAGACTTCTTCGCAATAAAAAGATCATTGATTTTTTAATTGTAGATGAAGCACATGGGATGACTGCAGATACAACTGCACAAACTCAAATGTTAAGAGATTTTAAAGATGTTAGTAAAAAAACAATGCTAATGACTGGTTCATTAAGTAATGGATATGCATCATCTTTATATTTCTTGCTTTATATCTTGATGCCAAAAAGACTCAAAGAATGGGGTTTTGATCTTGATGAAAATGGTCTATCAAAATGGATCGATTCATATGGTGCAAGAAAAAAAGGTAATGGTGGGGTTCAAGAGAAAGCTGTAATTAGTGCATCTCTAATGATGGACCACTTAGCACCTTTTACAGTATGGGGTAAAATAGAAGATCTAAATTATCCTATGCCAAGGTATTCAGAGTCTGTTGAAGTAAGCAATATGGAGCCAGAAGTGCTAGATGCGCTTTCTAAGCTTCAAGGAGACTCTAAAGAGATAGTAGAAAGACTTAGTTCAACTATAACTGATGATGGAGAAGAGAAGGAAAGATTTATTTCCTCTGGAGCAGTAACAAAAGCTATGCTTTATATTGCGAATAATCCATTTAAGTCTTATACCATTCCTTTTAAATATAAAGGAGAAGTGTTAGAAACACTTACTGTTCCACCTGTTTTTGATGATGAAAGTTATTTAACAAATAAAGAAAAAGATTTGTTGAATCTCATAGACAAAAACATGGGAGAGAATAGAAAAGTTATGGTTTATACTTATTTTAATAAAACAGCTTATGCAAATCAAAGATTGCTATCTGTTATTGAAATGAATAGACCTGGGGTTTCAGTTGCTGTCTTACCTGATTCAATAAAAGCAGAAAATATAGAAAAATGGTTTCTATCTGCTGGCGTGAATAATGATGTTGTGATCGTGCCTTATAAAAGAGTTGCTACTGGATTGGATATTCCACAATTTCCAGAAGTAATATTTTACGAAGAAGAATACAACATTAGAGAGATAAGACAAGCTTCAAGAAGACCTTATAGAGCTGTTGTTCAAAAGAAAGATGTTCATATTAACCACTTAGTTTACAGTGGTCCGCAAAGTATTGCAATGGGGTTGATTTCTGAAAAAATAGCAGCTTCAAAAGTAGTTGAAGGTGAAACTTATACTGACGAAGGTGTAGAGGCTTTTGCAATTGACTCAATAGAAATTGAGTTACAGAAAAGACTTGCAGCTGGAATCAGTGAGTTAGAAGTACCTGATTTTGCTACGGAGGTTATTGAGGCAGGAAGAGCAAGACCTTGGACTCAGCTTGAAGCAGAATACATTGAGTTATTAAAAGAACTTAATGAAGATGCTTATAAAGTTGCAGTTCCTGAATTTACAGAAGACATTGAAGTAGAAGATGATGTTATAGCAATAGCAGAAGAAGAATCTATTGAAATAGCTTCTGATGAGATAGAGGAGGAAATAGAAGAAGAGGAGTCATTTGTATTTTCATTTGAAATTATTCGAAATGGGAAAAAAGTGGTGAAAAAAGGTGGAGATGTCGAAAAAGACACTCTTAGTGTTGTTAAAGAAGAGTTAGCTGAAAATGAGAGAATTCAGTTAACATTCTTTTAAATATTCCCCTTTTTGGGGAAAAAATAAAAAATATGCTAAAATTATAAAAAAAATAGGAAAATGAATGAATTATGAGATTAAAGAAGAATATAAAAAAATGATATTAGCTGCAGGTATTGTTTTTTTAGGAATATATTTTGGAAGTTCAATACTTTTCAATATAGCTCAAGAAGCACCAAAGATAAGTCAAGAAATAAAATCTAACAATAAAAGAAAAATTATAGACTTCAAACAAATAGAAAAAGAAATAAATGTAGATATCAATAAAACTATTGATAAAAAAGAATCTAAAGAAATTGATTTAAAAAAAGATTATTCAAAGATGGAAAATGGTCTTAAATATAAAAATAAAAAAATTTACGCCAGTATAGATAACAATGGAAATCCATGTTATGTATTAGATTCTAAATTTATTAATAAAAATGGAGAGTTTATTCCTAATAATTTTATTCCAGAAGGAATGAAGTGTGAAACAATAGAGATAGCTTCAATCGATAATGAAAAATTGATAATAATAAATTCTTTAAATATTTTAAACAAAATGAATGTAAAAGATTTAAAAAATGGATATAAATTTCTATTACAAGGTGATGGGATAAAAAAAGTAATTGAAAAATGTTCTGATAATTTATGGATGGATAATTGTGGATATCCGAAAAAAGCTACTATAGCAATATCAATAAAGGGGCCTGAAGAGATTCCTAATAATATAAATCAAAAAGCATTAATATTAACACTAACGGGAGATAGTATTGGTGTTTCCGTTCCATCAACAAGATATGAAAACAATAATAATTTCTTTTTATGGAATAAAATTGATTTCAAATCATTATATGCAATCAATGATCTGGTTGATGGCGTAATATTCAAGACAGAAAAAGAGATGTACAAAAATAAAGTAGAAACAGCGATTGTGCCATCATCAAAAAAAGTGTATAAAAAAACAATAATGGGTTCAGGATTGTGTTATATAGATGAAAATCAAAACCCTGTTAATGAAAACGGAAAAATAATTAAAATTAAAAACATTCCATCAAATTTAGATTGCAAGACATTAAAAGAAGAAGATGGGGTTTTAATTTTAAAAAATATCAAAAGTATTTTAGATTTTGATGATGTTGAAAAAAATAGTGATGTTAAAATTCCTTTAAATGGAGAGTTAGTTCAATTAAAAGATTGTGGAAAATATTGGGCAGAAACATGTAATGTAGAAGAAAAATCTAAAATTTACATATCAAAAAAAGATCGTTCTTATTTACCAAACACATCAACTAAAAAAGCAATTTTTCTAACAAAAGAAATTGAAAAAGGGGAGCACAACATTAAAAATGGTGTTTTGTATCAAGATATGTATAGATGGGAAAAAGCTCCGTTACAATTTTCAAGAAATGGATATGTAGATATTCCAGAATGTAAAAAAAATTGTTATGATGATAAAAATACTGGTAAATTATATTCAAAAGTTAACAATAAAATTGTAAAAAAAGTTATAAAAAACGGTAGTGTTTATTTTACATCATTAAATGGGAAAAATATACTTTCTCCAAAAACACTAAATTGGTTATATGATGTTGATGTTAATAAAATGGATGGATATACAAAATCTGGAATATTTTTTAAAAATTTAAATAGAGATCTTGATTATTATCAAGCAAAAAAAGAATGTGAAATTATTGAAATGGAATTACCAAAAATAAAAGATACTATCATAGAAGACAAATATGGCTTAAAGTCAACAGAAATGTCATGGTCGTTAAAATTAGTTGATGCTGAAAATGGTATATTGTGGAATAATGATTTAATACAGAAAGAAGATGTTAATAAAAAACATCATGTTATTTGTATAAAACATTGACTTTTTTAAATATTTATATTATAATATTAGTGTTTTTGAAAAAGTAAAATTGCTTTTATAATATCATTCAAACCTATATTTAAGAGCTGCCACTCTTTTTAGGTTATGAAAAATTAAAATTAGGAGAAAAAATGGCAAATAGAATTAACGGACTGGGTGTTGTAAATTCAGTCAATGGATCAATGTTAGGAGTTGTTGCAAAAGGCAATCAATTATGGTTAGAAGTGTATGGTGATCATATGATTCAAAATGGTTCACAAGTATGCTTTCATGGTGACTTTTTTGTTCAAAAATCACAAAATGGAGCACCATTTGTACTTATTAAAACAACTGCAACGGCTATAGTTCCAGTCGGTTTTAATGGGGAAGGTTATGCGGATGTATGTCTTTCTGGAGGGATCGTTAGAGACCCTGAAATGAGACAAACACAAAGTGGCAGTGTTGGGAAAACTGCCATTGCAGTATCTTTTTACAATTTTGAGAAAAAAGATCAGGACGTATTTTATATTAATGCATCGATTTTTGGTCTCAAAATTCCATTGAGTAAAGGTGATGCTGTTGAGATGCATGGTTCATTAAACATCTCAAATTACACAACGCAAAATGGAGAGGCGCGAACGGATGTGTCGATCACAAGCAATAAAATCAATTACGCGCCAAGAGGTAAGCGTAAAGACAATGCTGCTGGTCAACAACCTGCTGGTAATCCTACCTATGGAGCTCCTGCTGGTCAAGCACCTGCTGCACCTGCTGCACCGCAACAACCTGCTGGTAATCCTACCTATGGAGCTCCTGCTGGTCAAGCACCTGCTGCACCTGCTGCACCGCAACAATCTGCTGGTAATCCTACTTATGGAGCGCCTGCAGGACAAGCACCTGCTGCACCTACTGCACCTGCTGCACCGCAACAACCTGCTGGTAATCCTACTTATGGAGCACCAGCCGGTCAACCACAGGCACCTGCCGCACCGCAACAATCTGCCGGCAGTCCTGCCGGTCAAGCACCTGCAGCACAGCAACAACCTGCTGGT